>PPYE01627879.1_pt1 | contig 22459 bp, 10 predicted proteins | sample 1559881 | NCBI WGS metagenome assembly PPYE01 (sample SAMN08240022, study PRJNA423297) | Human gut metagenome, whole genome shotgun sequencing project.
GCACTATCGGGTGAAATATCTCATGGAGAACACACAAGGCATTTATGATGAGCTAGCCGAAAACTTCTACGCATATCCAGCTTTACAGCCCCCGATGCCTTGGCTGGACAATGTTCCGCCTACGGCTCCGTCGGAGTTGAAAATAACAAATATCGAGAATGGATATACGGAACTAAAATGGCAGGCTGCTACGGATAATGACGAACGTAACAAACCTATGTATGTTATTTATGCTTCCAATGAGTATCCGGTAGACACCAGCCGACCGGTAAATATCGTAGCGCAGAATATCAGGGAGACAAGTTATATCTATGCCCCTATCCTGCCTTGGAATGCTAAAAAGCATTTCGCTGTTACGGCCGTAGACCGTTACGGAAATGAAAGCGTAGCGATACAAGAATAATTTCATTCCCAAGGAGTAAAACCGAACTAAATACTACATAGAGAAAAAAACATCTATCATACTATCATCAATTCCCATATCATCCTAATTGTCAGTGGAATAAGTATGATAGATGCCTTGAAAGAAAGGTATCTATCATACTTTTATTGCAAAAAATGGGCATCTATCATTCCTATACTTTGTCTATTTGGGCGTAGCATATAGGTAAAATGCCCATTTAAAGGCATAAGAATGCACACTTTACAGGATGATAATCCGTATTTGGCAACTTAATAATCCAGTTAGAATATCAGTCTTTTTATAGCCCACATAGGCAGGCTGTACAGCCCACGTATGCAAACCGTACAGCCCACATACGTAGGCTGTACGGCACACATGTGTGGGCTATAAAATTAGCGCCATTCAAGTCGGATTATTAAGCTATGATAGTCGGATTCATACGGGTTCATTGCAACAAAAACAAGCCATCTCACACCCATGCAACCTTTATTCGACTGTTTTATCAATGATAGATATTTATTTCATTATGTAATGTTGATAGCAGTATCAAGTGAGAGACATAGATAAAAATCAAAGAGGAATAACAACTTTATGCTCCTTCTGGTTTCTAAAAATAATGAACTCGACTTCTTTTTGTGTATCCGCGCGTTTCAATGCCTCTTTCATATCACTTAATTTATTGACAGATTTTCTATTTATTCCAAGCACAACATCATTCGGAGCAATAAAATCTCTGACAGGACTGCCTAGGGCATCTACTGAAACAACATAAACTCCCCGTTCCGTATCCATACCGGTAGCGGAGCGTTCTTCCAATGTGTCCAGATTCTTAAACGTCACTCCTTTCCAAAGCATCGTCTTGGTATCCGTAACATGACCTGCCACAAGCGGAACGGGCATAACAGGACTTTCAGCCAACTGTTTCAAATGAAAAGACAACACTCCGAAATTATTCATCGGAAAATTACGAAAACCTCCTTTAATTATCGCTTCAGAATCGTCCGCTACATTAAAATCACCTTTCGCAGCATCTATAAACCTGATCGCAGCTACTATAGAATGAGCATCTCCACCAAGTTGGCGAGCTGCAAGATACGATAAACTGTCTGTAAAGATATTATAGTCTACTTCCCTGCCCCAGCCATACACTCTTATAGGTTTATATTTGGTCATTACAATATTACGTGAAAAAACATCTCCGCTGTTTTTAAACCATAAATGCGGATGGAGCGTGTTATTGACAATGATATTATTTTCAACAGTTCGATAAAAGCCTTCACGTAATTTTATGCCGCCATTCAAACAAAGATTATTGTAGATTTGATAATTACTGGAACCATCGTCCAAATCAATATCCCATCCTCTATCACAACGCAACCGATTATGACGGATAATAATAGGTTCAACTACATCTGCTAGAATCAACGCAGGGTTTTCATCCGTAATTTGTGTCATTACATTATAATTCGGATGCCAAAAACGGTCACGTCCCCAAGAGTTGATAGTTCCATGGTCGCCTGTTTCTTTCACGGTGTTAAAAATATCGTTGTATTCGATAATATGTCCTCCCCAAGTACCTTCACTGATATTAATTCCGGCACGGGGAGTATCGTAAATACTGTTATGACTTACTGTAATATTACGGCACATGGAAAGTTCCACTCCTGTAATCTGCTTTTCAAACAAACCGATAGTACAGATTAAATTATCGTAGACTTCACAATAAGCTGGATGATTGTCATTCTGCGAACCTTTAGCAGTATCCATTTTATCCAAAGGAACAAATTCCCCGTACCTAAAACTCGGTGAACGTACTCCCGCCACATCTCCGACAAAGCAGATGGCACTGGCTCCAATAGAAGTCAGGTAAGAACCGGTCACCGCAGAATTGCGATTATATTTATCAAAAAAGACACCGTTTCCACCTACATGATGGATATAGCAATCACGCAGGGTACATTTTTCCGTTCCCCTGAAAATAACGGCTCCTCCCCGATATATCGTCCAGTCCGAACGGAGCAAAGGCTCATAATGTTCCATAAATGTCCGTATCGTTTGCGTCAGTTCTATTCCTTCAATAGTTATGTTTTTCACCGGATGGGATGAAGTTCCTGCAATTTCAATCAAGTTTTTAAGTTGCGGAGTTTCAAACACCAGCTCGTTTATATTTTCATCAGACAAAGGATAATAATACAACCAGCCTTCTTGTTTATCATAGTACCATTCTCCCGGAGCATCCAGTTCTTCAAAGATATTCTCTACCATCCTGTTTTCAGGATGGATTCCCATTGGACGATTATTCTGCCAGCCACCTTCCAGTTGCAACTCTCCCTTTTCATTCTTGCCTGTAATACGATAATGAAAATCACCCCAATCATGACTATGCATGGCATGAAAGTAACCACCTTCCGGATTCTTCCATTTTTTCACTCGTTCCGGGGCTGTTGCCAAAGCAGATGTACCATTAAAACGAACAGCTGTTTTATCATAATCAGGATAACGTGCCATAGACCTCAAACTCAAATAAATTGTAGTACAGTTCTTATCCTTTCGAGCTTTTTCCACTGCTTCATGAATGATATGAAAAGGAGTTGCCGGACTGCCATCTCCACCGGATGATGCATGAGGAGAAACGTAATATATCGATTGGGCATAAATGCCTATAAATGGCATTGTTGATAAAAAAAGAAGGATTGTTTTTATTCTTCGTGTTTTCATTATGATATGATTATTTGGGCTATATGTATGAGCAAAGATAGACTAAATAAAATACTTAATTAACAAAAAATAAAATTTTAATAACTTTACGTACCATAAAAGAAATGGTATGGGAGTTACATCAAAAAACAATCAATCCCATACCATTTCAGTTACCTGAAAAAAGAGCCAAATTACAAATTCATCTCTATATCAAAACTTTTACCTATGATACAAATATCAAAATAAAAAAAATCTATTTTAATTTATAAGATAAATCGTATTTTGTACCACCTACGGAAACTTCTACAGAAGCACCATCGGCATGGAATGTGCCAGGAGTCGCACCTGTATTATCTGTAAATTTAGCACTAATATTCAATTTTGCACGATCAGCCTCATTCGTAAACGGGTGGATTACCGTAATAAAACGTGCCGCACCTCCCATCGGTTTGGTTATACTCACTCGATACCATTTGCGTTGAAGTGTTTTCTCATTCTGCTTACTAGAGGACCAATTAGTACTCCATTTAGCTACATATCCGGAATTAGTTTCAACAAATGTCTTAAACTGCATGTTATTATTATCGTCAAATTTTGTGTAAGCACCATACTGAAAGTTCTCCTTATCAGCTTCATCAACAACAACCTTAGGCGCATTACCCAAATTGAAAGTCACATCCACCACCGGGGTAGTTTTACCGGCATCATAGCCCTCGTCCACCAAAACAAAGAATGTCTTGTTCACAAAAAATATGGCACGACGATGTGTCAAGTCACCATAGGACTTATTTTCCGTTACAAGCACATCGATATTGCCTTTGCTTTCTTGCAACAAGAATTTTCCATTCATATAACCATCTGCTATAGTGGCAGAGTTCTTGGTCATTGTATTGTGCATGGTGGTTGCCCGATATGATTTGCGCAGATTATCACTTTCTTTATCTCCTCCATAAGTAAAGAAACCTGCATCCGGTAAGAAATTACGTCCGTCACGATATAAACTGAAAGTTCCGTTATCTGGCTGGCAGTGCACATAATTCTTGGGATTATTGTTATTTTTCACTACCATCATTATTGCATCTGATGCCCACTTACTGCGCAACATATAATAACCGCCATCCTTATAGAGCTGGATTAATTCTTCAGGAGTCTTACCTTGTTTCCCTTCGGTTGCCATCCATGCGATTTCTTTATCATCAGGGAACATGGCCATATATCGACGGAAATTACCTAACAGTACACTTTTAGTCCATGAACTGGCACCTGTATCATTAAAATTATCAAAAGAATAATCGGGATACGTAATATCCATTACGAAACGGGCAGCTTTCTTCAATAATCCGACATAATTGGTCGGGAAGTATCCGACTTTATTGTTGACTTGTGCCATATTATAGAGCTTATTGCAAGCATAAACAGCTTCTATATGATAACCGGGAGTCAGTTCTACATGTACCCCATCACCTAAGAATTGTGCTTCCACCTGTTCAGTGATTTTTGCTGTACCTTCATTCAACCATTCTCCTGCTTTCTTAAATTCCGGCATTAATATTCCGGCAGAAACAACACTCTCCACTTGAGTAATAAGAATATTAGTCTCTTTATAATAATTCTTACGGATACATTCCACTCCATCCGACAGGGCAACGAGAAATGTAGAAAGCCATTCAGGAGTAAAGTTCTCCGATTGAATAAAATAAGACATTATATCAAGTTGTGCCTGTACTCGATGAGCAGGTTGAAGTCCATACCATTCCACATTTTTGTTTTTATCGACTTTCCCTTCAGGGCAAGGAAACGTTTTCAGCCAATCGCCATAAACCTCTATCCATGATTTGACATATTTTTCATCATGAGTAACCGTATATGCATTAGCCTGGTATATCATCCACTGATGGCGATGCAACTGATAAACAAATTCCGCATCTCCCTTATACTTGTCAGGGACATAATTCCAGTTTATTTCATCATCTTGTTTAAACAGGACATACGTTTCTTTCCCAGATGCATCTTTAGACTCATATTTATCTTTTATATAAAAACGATATTCTAAAGCTTGGTCAGCAATATTTTTATTGAAATCGCCAATAGAGGTCTGACCCAGATTTATATTAGGATTGGTAACATCCTCTCTATTCCGGTAGTATTCCAACAATTCGGAAGTAGCCGAGACGTAATCTTTCTTATCATAATATGCTTTCACTTTTTCCAAACCGGGATAATCAAGATTGATTACTTCAAAAAGTCTCGGAACTGTTGTTTCACTTCCACCATTATCCTCTTCCTTGACATGATTCTCAAAGAAAATAATCTTATCATCATTGCAGGCAGTCATGAACAGAGCCAGCAAAAAAAGCAAACTAAATATTTTTGAATTCATATTGTTTCAAATTTAATTAATTACCATTACTCCATCCCGGGTTTTGCCCCAAATCCGGATTCATATAAATTTCATTCTGGGGATAAGGGAATAAATACATCTTATCATTCCAGTACATTTGCTGTAACAACACCTTTTCATAAGAGAGGGAAGTGCCGCTCTTTGTTATCTTTACCCCATAGATATTCCTAACTTCATCCAACCCCGCTATCTTCCAACGGCGAATATCATAGAAGCGATGCCCTTCAAAAGCCAGCTCAATGCGGCGTTCATTGCGAACCTTTGCTGTAAAGTCCGCTCCATTTTCAGTCACATGTTTCATATCGGCACAATCACGAACCTGATTCAAGGCTGCACGTGCCGTCAATGGACATCCTTCTGCCGTAGCATCCGGACCTTTCCACTCATTCATAGCCTCCGCATAATTCAACAATATCTCGGCATAACGGAACAAGACATAGTGATGATACAGTTTATTCGGTTTGTCTGGGTCGAGTGATACGGACGGATTCATATATTTACGCAGATAATATCCTGTTTTCGTTGAACCATCCAAGATCTTGTTTTTGCCACCTTCGAAAATCTCCACCTTTTGTTTCTGCCATATAGAACCATTGGTCAGTACATTTTTGTATAAACGCGGATCACGTGTTTCCTTATTGGAAGCATCATAATACATATTTGCCACATGAGTAGGATTATTCCAGTCAAAAGGAGTCCCGTCCTTCATTTCATAAGCATCTACCAAATTCTGTGTAGGCGTATTTCCTCCTTCCGCACCTTCATATCCCATCGGTTCATTGCGTGATTCAAAATCACTGGTAGTTGCAATGGCACGACGCTCAAAAATCAACTGTTTGGACTTCAAGACCTCATTACCACCCAAATCCGAATACAACGGGTCAGTAGAAACGTTAGGCAATTGATATTTATTCATTTTTATAACCTCATAAGCTGCTTTAGCTGCCGCTTCCCACTTTGTCAAGTCATGAGCAGGATTATGCAAATCACTTGCCGCATACAGTAAAGCCCTTGATTTTAAAGCCAGTGCCGCACCTTTGGTCACCCTGCCTGTCTCGCCTCTGACACCATCTTCCGGCAGTCCTCCTTCCCGGGTTATCTCCGTACATTCCTTTGCTATGAAATCTATCACATCCGCAAATGAAGTCTTTCGTACAGAATTAATCTCTTCCTGCGTATAAGTACGTGTTATCAAAGGAATATCCCCATAGCGTTTAGCCAGTTCGAATAAATAGAACGCGCGCAAGAAGCGGACTTCCAAAGAAAATTTAGAAGCCTTGTCTATCATTTCATCATAATCTTCATTGTACTGAAAACGTTCAAGCACTTTCGGATCAAAGTTCTCCAGGAATAAATTGGCGCTACGCACTCCGTCCCAAAAGCCCCAACCGTCATCGACACGCTTTAGCGGGCTCCAAATACCATTGGTTATATAATAGATACTATTATTTTCCCAAGTATAAACAGAGTTATCGGTAGCAGATTCCATCATCGCATCACTCACCCTCCCAAAATCAGTCGGCAAGAAACCATATATATAAGCTACCGATGAGTTCATATTATTAAAATAGCTGTAGGCTTCTTCCTTGGTTTTTCCGCTAGTTTCATCGTAATCGAGGAAATCACATCCGTCCAATAAAAACAGAGCGAAAGCCGCTACTACATAGTTCTTTATATTTCGCATAACTATCTTTATTTAAAAGTTAATATTCAGACCCAGACATACAGAGAATAAATCCGGATACCCCAATGTCAGATCTTCACAATTGAAATAATCAATCTTATCTATAGAAAATACATTCTGTGCTTTAGCATAAATCTGAAGTTTATCCAATTTTATCTTTTTCACCCATTTCTGCGGCAGATTATAATAGACATTCAGATTACGTAATTTCAAGAATGAACCATCTTCAATCCATTGTGTACTAGTCTGATAATTATTTTCATTCGACAATGTAGAAAGACGGGGTACATTGGCGACATCTTTCATAGCTTCCGTCCAACGAATCTTATCTTTCAAATACCAAGTCGCGATATTGGTATTGCCATTACGTAAGGGCTGATGTACATTTGCCACATTCAATTGTTTGGTCAGCCCACTCACTCCATTAAAGACCATATCTATTCCAAAGCCTTTATATTCGAAGCCCAGATTCAAGCCGAACACCATTTCGGGCACCGTTGTAGACTTGCCGATTGCTATCCTATCCTCACTATCTATCCTTCCATCTCCATTCTGGTCTTTATATTTCACATCTCCCGGACGAACCACCGAAAATGTTTGTTCCGGGCTCTTGGCAATATCCTCTTCATCACGGAAATAACCGACGGCTTCCAATCCAAACAGTTGCCCGACTTTATGTCCACGTGTATATAAATAGTCGTAAGGCTGATAGGCTTGTCCGTTTTCAACAATCTCACTATCATTCAATGCCCAATTCGCATTTACAAAATAATTGAAATCCTTATGTTGTCCACTCCATCCCAAACTCAATTCTACACCACGGCTCTTTACTTCACCTATGCAGGCTTTCGGCGGGTCGATGCCTAGTATGCCGGACACATTATTATTAGCAACTAAAATATTAGTACGATGGTCATAGTACACCTCTGCCGTTGCCGTGAAGTTCTTCCATAAACGCAGGTCTACCCCCACATTATATTTGTCTGCAGTCTCCAGATTCAAGCCATATACAGGTAACCTTTGTTCTTTCAAACCATTGACTACTGTCATACCATCTCCAAAAGGATATCCTGTCCCCCCTGTCCAGAAATAATTCCCCAATCCATAATCAAGTTCATCTACCGCAGAACGTCCCCAAGAAGCCCGAAGTTTCAACAAGTCCAGGTTAGAAGCCCCTTTCAGGAAATCTTCGTTAGCCAAATTCCAACCAGCAGAAACAGCCGGATAGAAACGAAACTTATCACCTTTCAACAGAACACTTGTACCATAATAGTTGCCGACAACATCTACCATATAACGGTTGCCATAATTATAACCGACAAATCCCATGATATTCTGCCGATAATAAGAGGCGTTATTTTCTAACGGTTCTTTCATATCCTGCCGATAGACAGCCGAAGCCGACAATTGATGCTTACCGGATGTATAGTCATAATTCAATTTAGCCTCAACACTGGCACGTATCAATTGGGCAGACAATACAGACTTGGTTATCTGCACCTTGCTATCCGTACCATAAGTTTCACTTACCGGGAGTCCCTCTTCCGACAGATAACCGACTTCATACTTATAGGTCTTACTACCTATATCCTGAAAAGTGGCAGTATTATCATAAGCGACAGCCACTTCCGCACTCAACCCCTTCAGGAACATAGAGAAATCCTGAGTAATCCGCATATCTGTTTCCAACATACGACGATTTTCCTGTACATATCCCACATCTGCAATAGCCGCAATCGGATTCATCTTAAAAAGCGTATTACTCCCCCAATTATTATTCAGCGTCTTCACCGGAAATGCAGCGGCAGGTACTTTATAAAAATTCTGGAAGATGGTATTAATATCCGTATTCGGTCGCTTATCTTCTCCAATAATGCCATATAAGCCAAACTTCATTCGGGTGCTGGAAGTGATATCCACATCCAAATTCATACGCAGTCCTAACTCATAAGTCCGTATCTGAGAATTATAACGATCCGAATAGTGAGTATAATCTTCATTCAACAAACCAAACTTATTCTTATAATCCAACAACGCCATATACCGTACTCTTTTTCCGCCACCACGCATCATTACATTAAACTGATTGTTTTCGCTGAAATTCCTTGTACCCTCTTTATACCAGTTGACGTTCGGATAATAATTCGGATTCGTACCATCCTTAAACCGTTCCAAGTCCCTTTTCGTGTATTGTAACGGCAAACCATCATAATACAGCGCTTCGTTCTGCGCCATAGCATACGTATAAGCATCCGCCATTTCCGGCCGGTTGACAGGAAAATCGAAACCATGACGATAATTCACATCCACATCAAACGAATTATAAATACCTCTTTTGGTATTCACCAAAATGACTCCGTTAGCCCCTCTGGCACCCATCAAAGCCGTAGCAGCACCATCTTTCAAGACTTGAACGGACTCTATTTCTTCTATTGTCATATTCGTCAGTCCCCGTTCAAATCCATCCACCAAAACCAAGGGAGCTCCGCTACCCAAACCACCACGACCACGTATATTCATGCCGGCATTAGCATCCCAACCAACCGTTTGACTGAGATGAAGCCCTGATATCAATCCAAAAAGCGCGTTATTCACCCGGTCGGGAGAAGTCGCGTTCTTTTCCAGCAAGTCAGCATAAATAGCAGTCACAGACTGGGTTTGGGTGTCTTCTGTCCGCTTTAGAAATCCCAAATCAACAACCGCGTCTTTCTTGATATCAAACACCAAATTCAGGGTATCCCCTGTGATTTTAATCCGCTTGGTTGCTACATCTGCATAATTCAGTTCAATATAATCACCTTTCTTCAACAGGAGTGAAAACAAACCGTCTTCATCAGTGACATTGTTATTTCTGTATTCTCCTACCTTTGATACCTTTACACCCGAAAGAGGTTTACCGGAGCCATCTTTCACAATGCCATTCATCATCTCCTGCGCCACCAGACTTACCGAAGAGATGAATAACATGCCTATCGTAAATAATAATTTATTCATAATCAAATCGTTTAATTAACCTTATTACCAGCCGGGATTTTGAATCAATCCATATTTCTTATTGATTTCGCTTACAGGAAATGGCAATAAATACCAATATTCATTCCAATAATATTTAATATCGTCACGCGTACTCACTGCATACTCGAAGTCACTTCCGACCTTCGTCGTTTCCAGCATTTCCATGGGACGTGTAGCCCATTCCGCACCCTTTTTATGACGCATCATATCAAAGTAGCGAACATCTTCCTGTCCGAATTCACGGGCACGTTCATCCAATAAGTAGTTCAACAATGCATCACCTTGCGGCACCTTAGCGGAAGTTACCCCCGGCAACCCTGCACGTTCGTGCACGAGGTTCAGATAATCATAAGCGGTCTTCTCAAATTCATCGGGCACGTTAGCCTTCCCCAATTGGTTCATAGCTTCGGCTATACTCAAATAAATCTCAGGCATACGAATCATGGGACAAGAGTAAGGCTTACCTTTCATCTCATTCTTCTTATCACGAATAAACTTGCGGAATCCATAGCCAAATTGAGTTTTCTTCTGCACAGAACTTCCCGAACCATATCCTTCGCGTCCACCTTGATAAACTTCTGCTGTCCGTCCCTGCCATTTATCACCATTTACAAACATATCCGCATAATTTCCACGCGGGATACCATAACCGGATTCATACATACGGAACGGTTTATCTACGCCATCATAAGTTCCCCAACGGAAAGAAGCCATCACAACCTCCTGATTGCCTTTCGTAAAATAGCCGTTTACATAGTCCTCTCTGGGATTCCCTGTATTTTCAATCCGATAATAATCACCATTCTGCATGTTCAGACGCAAGAACTCTCTTCCTGCCTCCAAAGCAGCCTCCCAACGGCTATCCTGCTGATTTCCATACCAAGTCAGAAGTTCAGTAGCCGCCTGTCCGTCATAATAGGGTGCTTTATTATTAAATAATGGACTGGCAACAAATAAGAGTAAACGGAACTTCAACGCTTTAGCAGCGGCTGCTGTCATATGTCCATATTCTTCAGCGGTGGTAGACCAAGGCAAATCGGTTGCCGCCTCATCCAACAACGCAACTGTTTTATTGACTGTTTCCTCCAACGTCAGACGAGGAAACTGGAAAATCTCATCTGCCGCATACGCGTGGTCTATCCAAGGCATACCACCATAGAAACGAATCATTTGAGTATAGTGAAAAGCAATGACTACTTTAGCTTCCGCTTTTCGAATACGCTTTTCGTCATCAGTCATATCGGGAACTTTATCTACATTTTCAATATAAATATAAGCCTTCCTTATACCAAAAGAGGGATTTCCCGTCACTTCAGTAATCTGTGAATGAAAAGGAAAATAAGGAAAGTTGATACAACTGGAAGAAGAATTAAAGTCTCCGCGTGTCCATGAGATTGGTTGTGCATATCCTATATCAGTATATCCATCCAAAATAAGCCCCTCCGGATGACACCCTCTCAAGGTAGGCATAAAATCCCACAAACTCTTATAAAACTGGTTTAGGGCCTGGTCTGCATATTTCTTGGAAGAAAACACCGTATCAATAGATACATCGTCACTATTGGGTTTCTCCAAAAAATTATCACCGAACTTCAAGTCTTCACATCCGATGAATAAGCTAGCCAGAAGTCCGCATAGAATAATTAAACTTTTGTTTTTCATAATAATCATTTTAAAAAGTTACATTCACTCCCAAGCTGAAGATTTTCATAATTGGATACGTATTCGTATCACGTGTCAATTCTCCTTCGGGATCAAAAACTTTCAGTTTGTCAAATGTCAAGAGATTATAACCGGTAAATTGAACCGTCAACTTAGAGGCGCCGATAGCTTTTAAAATCTTCTGTTGAGTGATATTATATCCAATCGTCAGATTTTTCAATTTGATGTATGAAGCATCTTTCAGCCATACGCTCGACGTCTCTTGGTTAGTCGAACTTGAGATGGACAAACGGGGATACACAGCCGTTGCTGCTGTTTCAGGTGTCCAACGCCCGTCAGCCATATATTGATAAAGTACCTGCCCCTCATAAAAAGGACGTTTATAAGCATTTGCCATCTCAATATCACACTGTGCTACTCCCGTCCAGTTCATGGAAGCAAAAAAACCTTTATATTCTCCACCCAAATTTAAACCGAACGTATAAGCCGGGCGTTTGGGGTTCCCTATTTTGGTCTGGTCGTCATTATCAATTATATTATCACCGTTCAAATCTGCAAACTTAATATCACCGGGATATTTTTTCCCTTGCGGTTGCGGCAAATCCCCACGAACATTACCATCCGCATCAAAGTCATTCTCATTATAGAACCCTTGTGCCAGATATCCGAAGCGGGCTCCCACCTCGTGTCCGGTACGCCACATATAAGGTTCGTTCGGTTCTACTTCATCTTGATAAATAATTTTATTTTTAGAATAAGAGACATTTGCATTTATATAATATGAAAAGTCCTTAATACGATCATTCCATTTTAAATCAACTTCATATCCTTGATTATTTACTTTACCCATGTTAACCACAGGCAATATGCCATTCATTGCAATCAAGGAAGGAACGGTGCTGCGTTGTATCAGAATATCACGACGATTTTCCCGGAAATAATCGACTGTCAACTTCAAACGGTCACTGAAGAAATAAGCATCTATACCGTAATTCTGCTTTAAGGCAGTTTCCCAGGTTACATTCGAATTTCCCAGCATAAGTTCTTTCGCTGCTGTCTGATAGACCGTATTTGTCAATCCGAAAATATACCCGTTCTTATCCTGATAGGCTTTCTGCAGCCAGTCGGAATTATTTATTGAATAAGAGTCCGGCAAATAAAGGAAGCGATTACTGGACATGTTGTCATTACCGACCAATCCAACAGAAGCACGCACTTTCAGATAGGTTAAGAAGTCATTTTTAGGAATGAATTTCTCTTCTGTAATCACATAGCCGATAGAACCTGCAGGGAATGTACCAAAACGTTTGTCCGGCGCAAAGTTCTCGGAACCATTATAGCCAATATTAAATTCTGCTATATATTTCGACTTATAATCATAAGTCAAACGGCCTACCAAGCCAACATAAGCAGTCGGGACATCCCAAAACTTGTTAGGATAATTAGGATAATACTTTTTACTTTGGTTGTACAGCAATAAGGCACCGACATTATGTTCTCCGAATTTGCGATTATAACGAATGCTTCCTTCCACATACCAGTCACGGGCACGTTTTTTATCTCCGGTTCCATACGTTTTCATCATATTTTCCCCCGTTATCCGATACACAAGACTCTTATCAAAATCAGGGTCTCCAACATCAAGTCCCGATCCGTCTATTTCGGATTTATAAAAAGGAGTATATGTTTCCACATGTCCCCGTACGGTTTTGATGTAAGAATAATCCGTATTATATGCCCCTTTCACTTCGATGGAAAGCCCCTTGGTTATAAAATCCAGATTTTGAGACAAGTTCAAATCGAATGTCATATTATTCGAGACTTTGCGGTCATAACCATAGCCATAAAATCCATTAATTACTTGATTCTCCATTTTAACTCCGGGAAAACGTGTACTCTGTGTCACCACTTTTTTTCCGTCGATAATTCCCGGAGATGAGAATGGCAACGACCACGTAAGCTGTTTCCATACATTACCACTGCCTCCCGGGTCACGCTGGTTGCCTACAATTCCGCCCATGCCGAACTTTAACGTAGTGGTGCGTGTGAGATTTACATCGAGATTGGCACGATAGTTATAACGGGTATAGCTGTAATTGTTATCATAATCAAGCCCGTCCAGTTGTTTAAACAAACCATTCTGAAACAAAAAGCCTAACGATACAAAATAACGGATATCTTTTGTTCCTCCGGAAATACTTACATTATGTTGGGTTTGAACAGCAGCCTTATTCATCAAATAATCATACCAGTTCACATTGGGATACAGAATAGGAGAATCCCCCAAACGAAAACGTTCCATATCATAGTCCGAGAAAGCCAGCAAGTCATCTGCCGCTCCATCGTCACGTTGAGCTTCTCTGAATAAAGAAGCCGTTGTATAGCTGTCTGCCACATCCAATATACGGGTAGGCATCTGAATGCCGACATTCGAGCTAATCGAAATTTTGGCCTTTCCTTCTTCTCCCCGGCGGGTAGTGACCAATATGACTCCGTTCGCACCGCGCACTCCAAATACAGCCGTAGCCGAAGCATCTTTTAATACATTAATAGATTCTATCTCGTTAGGATCCATTTGATAAAAAGAACGCTCCACACCATCCACAAGAATAAGCGGAGCAGCTCCCCCTTCCGTCAATGAACCTACACCACGTACAAATATTTTCGCATTGTCAGCTCCCGGTTGTCCACTTGCCTGCATGGAAGAAACTCCCGGCAACTGCCCTGCCAAAGAGTTAGTGACACTGGCACTAGGTGATTTCAGTAAAGCCTCCGTGCCGACACTTGATATAGCACCGGTCAATGTCGCTTTTTTCTGCACACCGTATGCAACAACCATTACTTCATCCAGACTTTGTACATTTTCCTGCAAACATACATTAATCCCCCTTCGGGAGTTCACCTTTATTTCTTGTGACTGGTAGCCAATAAATGAAACCGATAAAATTGAATTTCCATCAGGTACCGTAATTGTATAACGGCCGTCAATATCCGTAATAACTCCTGTGGAAGTCCCTTTCACTTGTACAGTAGCACCAATAATAGGTTCGCCACCCTCACTCGTAACAACCCCTGTAACTATTATACTTTTGTTCTGTTGTAAAGCGGAACTGACCCACTCTTTGCCGGTGTCACTGCCCGACAAAATCCTACCCGTCTCTGCGGAATAACAAATCTCGCCCCACAAAGACGACCTGATACATACGGCGATAAATAAAACCTTCCGCATGCGACCTGTTAAGATGTTTTTCATACTTTGATTATATTAAATAGTTAAACAAAAAGCATCATTATAATTTCTGCTTAAATTTGAAAACCAGCGATTCATTCTTCAATCCTTTCGGCAGAGTTACTGTCACTTTGCCGTCTTTTGTCCGATACTTCACGCTACGACCGTTTTGAAGCAATACCATCTTGCCGGCAGGTTCATTTCCTTCCCATACAATTTCCTGCGGCAATTCCACATTGTCCGGCAGTGCATAGATAGCATACAGCGTCTTTCCATCTTTGTTAGCCGTGAACCAGATATTCTCACTTTGATAGACAGGAGTAGTGCGTGTGTTGTAAATTGCTTCACCATTTATTTTCAGCCATTGCCCTATCTCTTTCAAACGCTGTATTCCCTCTTCCTCGATAGTACCTTCCGGTGTAGGTCCCACGCCCAAAACCAAAGAACCGCCTTTGGCTACAATCTCCGTGAGAATATTGATTACTTGAGCTGCCGACTTGTAAGGAGCGTCTTTCCACCATCCCCAATGATTGGTCAGTGTGATGCAACTTTCCCAAGGATGATCCAGTTGCCGCTTGGGAATAGTCAGTTCCGGTGTTTGGTAATTTTCGTTCCGTCCGGGCACAGTCCGGTCTACGGCTATCAATCCGGGTTGATATTCGCGTGCCTTATCTATGATTTGATCCATTTTGATGTCTTCCTTGGGAGCTCTTACCCAGCCTCCGTCCAGCCAAAGAAGGTCTACCCGACCATAACGCGTCATGAGTTCATTGATCTGATTAGCCGTGCCCTGTCTCTACTCCAGTAATCATTGCAATGCCAGTCGGGCTTGGAGAAGTAAGCACCTATCATAAAGTCTTTCTGACGGAAGGCATCAAACACTTGATAGGTCACATCTTTTAAAGGATTGTTTTTAAAAGGCCCTTTAGCAATCGAGAAATCGGTTTCCTTCGTATCAAACATACAAAAACCGTCGTGATGTTTGGTAGTGAAAATCATATATTTCATACCGGCATCTTTCATAATGTCCGCCCATACTTCCGGAGCAAACTTCGTTGGATTGAAAGACTCGCTTAATCCCCAATACCATTTTTTAAAATCATCATAAGGCATATCACCGAAGATTTTAGTTCGGCGCGGAATAAATTTTTCTTCCGAACACAACAGCCACGACTCGAAAGTACCCGGTACGGAATAAAGTCCCCAGTGGAACAGTACACCGAATTTCAAGTCTCGCCATTGATCTAATTTCTGCAGTACTGCCGGGTCTGTCGGATATTCATAAGAGGTGGATGATTTGTGCACATACCCTTGATCTTTAATATCACTTTGCTGTGCACATACATTCCAGGAAAAAGAGAGTCCGAACAAAGCAGCTAATACCACTTTCATGCTTTTCATTTTTCTCATACTTACCGTTGTTTTAGAGGTTTTAAATTTCACCGCTAAGATATGAGGATTGAAATGAAAGGGTGTTTTCTATTATTTTTAGTTTGTCCGATAACTGTCAAAAGAGTGCTAAAAACTATCAGAACATTTTCGATTTTATTCAAAAGAGCTTCCCAGGCACTATTTTCTCTGTTTTTTCACATAATCAGAAGGCATACATCCCATATATTTCTTAAAACTGGTAGAGAAATAAGATCGGGATGAAAAACCTACCATGGCACTCACTTCAGATATGGAGTAACGCCCGTCCAACAGTAATTTGCACGCCATATTGAAACGTATCCGCCGAATAAAATTTGCCGGCGGTTCACCCGATATGGAATTCATTTTGTAGTATAATGACGAGCGACTCATAAAAAGCTTCTCCGCAAGATCATCGGCTGTAAAGTCTTCATCAGAGATGTTTTCTTCCACAGTCTGAATGGCTTTGGTTATAAATTCCTCATCCAGCTTATTCGAAGTCATTTTTGCCGCATCAATATCAATCGTACTGGAATAATAATATCTCAAACGCTGCCTGGCTTTCAGGATATTATTAATCTTCCCTTTCAGAAGATTAATAGAAAATGGTTTGGGGATATAATCGTCCGCACCTGCCTGAATACCCGCAGTCTGTGCCTCAAGACTACCTTTCGCTGACAACAAAATAACCGGAATATGGCAGGTTTGCATGTTCTTCTTCACAATCTCACATAACTTAATACCATCTATTCCCGGCATCATCACATCAGAAAGAATTAAATCCACTTTCTGTTCCTTCATCATTTCCAGTGCTTCTTCCCCGTTTCCGGCTATCAACGTGATATACTCCGATTTAAAATTATCCTTCAAATAATCAACCATTTCCTTATTATCATCCACCAGCAGGATAGTCGCTCTCCCCTCTTCTTCCCTACCATCCGGTTTCTCTATGTCAGTGGTATTAACCGCAACCTCTTCCAGGTAGGAAATATCCATAGGAGAATACATAGATTTTGATAAAGTGAAGGTCGTTTCCGTGTCCTGTTTTTGTTCTTCAGCCGGAAATATGTGGACGTCTGCCGGCAAAATCACCCTGAATTCTGTGAATTTCCCGATTTCACTAGCGACCTCTATCCTACCCCTATGCTTGTCTATCAACAATTTCACCAAAGACAAGCCAATGCCGGAACCTTTCTGATTATCGTCCACTTGGTAAAAGCGTTCGAAAATGCGGGAAAGTTTCTCTTCCGGAATACCTATACCGTTATCACGTATCGTAAATCCGTAGACAGACTCCTTCTTCCACAATGATAATGAGATTTCTCCGCCGTCAGGAGTAAACTTAAACGCATTGGAAAGCAAATTCATCAATATCGTTTCCAAATACATCCTGTCAACAGGAAATAATTCATCTTTCAAATCCGAACGGAAATGGAAATTAATATTTCGTTTCCGTGCATTCTCTATAAATAAATTGAATACATTCATTGCCATACTCTCAACCGGCCCTGAAACGATATTGATAGGTAATGTTCCCGATTCTGCCTTCCTGAAGTCAAGTAGCTGATTGACAATATGCAATAATTTCTGTCCATTCTTATAGACATAAGACAATTTTTGTTGCACAGCGGGATCGAAAGAGTTCTTTTCGCCCAACAATTCCTCTAACGGAGCTAATATCAGACTTAAAGGTGTGCGCAATTCATGAGACATATTAATATAAAAACGGACTTTCTCCTGACTGATTTCTTCTATCTTATTCCGTTCGATATGCTCAATCTGTACCTGCATCCTCATCTTGGCACGAACAATAAAGAAATAAAATACAAAAGCTAAAATACCGATGATAAAGAGGAAAAACAACGTTTTTGCCCACCACGTCTGATACCACATCGGAATAATATCAATAAAAAATTCTGCAGGGGTTTCTGACCATTGTCCACTGTCACTGCATGCCTTTACTTTAAAAACATATCTACCCGGAGACAAATTCCAATAGTTCACTCCACGACTTCCTGCCCAAGTAGCATAAATCCAATCCGAATCGTAACCTTCCAGCTTATAGGCAAACCTGTTACGGCTGTTTGACAGGTAGTTGATTACAGAAAAAGTGATTCTGAACATTTTGAGTTCCGAAGGAAAAGAGACTCCCAGCAACTTCCCGTTGTCAGCCTGATAAAAATCGACATCTCCGTCTTTAGCTTGCCTTATGGGAAGATTCTGTATGGACAATCCGGTTATCACTGCGTTAGGCGTAAAAGGAGTGCCGGAGAAGTGTTCGGGATTAAAAAAGACGACCCCATTCAAAGTTCCTAAAAAGAAAGTGCCGTCTTTTGAACTGCATACAGCCGACTGCATAAACTGATTGTTCGGCAAACCATCTTGTTTGATATAGTTGCAGAAATTCTTTTTATGCAAATCAAAACAGGAAAGTCCCCTGCTCGTTGTGAGCCACAACCGCCCTTTTTTATCTTCCAAAATACCGCTGATACAGTCATCGGGCAAACCGTCGCTCATAGAATAACGCTCCCATGAAAGAGAGGTTCCTTCTTTATAGCGGTACAATCCGGAAGAAGTGCCTACCCAAATGGCATGGCTACTGTCTTCATATACACACAACGCCTGTATCAGGCCAAGAGAATAAGCCCCTGCCGAATCAGCCATCACTCGCATTTCTCCGTCAGCACACATGTACAAGCTTTCTTCCGTACCAATCCAGACACGCCGTCTTGAATCACGGAACAAGGTAGAGACAAGCACATCTTTCAATTGAGGATATCTGACTGCCAAAGGATGCAAGGAGATTTGCCTTGTTTGATAATCAAAACGATACAAACCAGCCATCGAACCAATCCAAAGTGTACCATCGTCTCCATCCAACAGTGAATAGCAACTATTTTCCAAGGATGCGGCACCGGGAATATCATAATTACTTAGATGTCCGGTCTTGACGTTCAAATGACTCAACCCGCCGCTATGCATACCGATATAAACAGAACCATTTTTCTCGGGAAACACACATTTAATGTTATTCGAACGTAAGGAGCCGGCTTTGTTGCCTTCATCGGAATAACAAGTGAAATGCCCGGTTGTCCTGTCATAATGATTCAATCCTCCGTCATTGGTACCAATCCAAAGATTATTATTGAAAGGGTCTTCCGCTATGCAACTGACAGTATTGTCACTCAATGAATTACGGTAGACAGAATGTTGCAGGACACGAAAATCAGGTGCTAATACATGATAATAATTAAGCCCTCCGTGGTAAGTGCCTACCCACATTCCTCCCTGATGATCCCTTAGAAGAGAACGTACAGAATTATGTCCCAAAGAAGAAGGGTCTTCATAGGAAAAGCGATATTGCGAAATACTTTTTGTATCCGGTTGGAGAATCAGCAGTCCTTCTACCGTTCCAATCCATAATCTTCCCCGGTCATCCAGCTGCAAAGCCCGGACAGCATCCGAAATAAACTGTTTCGGATAATTTTTCCGGTTATAATGTTCTCGAACCTGAAATTTGTCATCTATCAAATATACTCCGTTCGTCAATGACGCCAACCAGCAATTCCGGGTCTTATCATCATAAATGATACTGGAGATTACTTCATTTTTCAATTCAGGAAGCAATTGAACAATATTACCATTACGGAAATAATAGAAATAAATACCTTTTGAAGTTCCAAGTAATGCCCCGTCTCCTATAGCACGAACGGAATAAACATTCTTCCCTTCTAACTGGGGGAGCATTTTCATCTTGCCATCCGTTTTCTCAAAAAGAACCAATCCCCGATTGGTTCCTAACAACAACTGTTCCCTGTCTGCCGGCTCTTCCATCGCAAACACCTGAACCGACTGATTGCCCGGTAATGAGTAATTTGTAAAATCATTACCTATAATATTATACCGGGAAAGTCCGACCATTGTCCCTGCCCACACCGTTCCCTTTCGGTCAGTATAAAGAGAATAGATGTAGTTATTTCCCAAACTGGCGGTATCGACCAAAGATTTATAAAAGGACGCAAAGCGGAAACCGTCATGCCAGTTCAATCCTTCAGTAGTGCCCACCCATATCTTATTGTTATGGTCCTGGGTTAAAGCAAGCACTGTATTGTACGACAATCCATCATCTACAGACAAACGTTTAAAACGAACCGGAGCCTCATCTGCCAATAAAGTAGATATCGGAATAAATTGGAAACAAATAGATAAAACAATCAAATAACAAATTTGTATATATCGGTCTTTCATAAGTAATCACGGTTCAAGAACATTTTAACTCAAACAAAAGTACATAAAAAGCATGAGCTTTTTACACCGGCATAATAAAGAAATCATTTTTTTCTTTAGAGGAAAGATATGTATTTCCAGCCACTTTTATCACATATATCCGTTAGCTTTAATTTCTTTATATCGTTTCAAAGCCTCCAGATAATAATAATCGGCATAAATCAACGGGGTGTCGACTTCACTATTATGCGGAAAGCTACCCACCGAATGCATGAGAATAAACCCGTGATTTTCTCTTTCCCTTGCCAGGTATGTTTCCGAGGAAAGTTGCTTCAAGATTCGCTCTGCATAACGGAAGTATTTCCGCCCTTGTTTTTTGTCCCCATAACCGCTTAATTCCAACAAGGCGGAAGCTGTGACGGCAGCCGCCGAAGCATCGCGAGGTTCATTGGGAATGTTCGGAGCATTATAATCCCAATAAGGAATAAAGTCTTTTTCGGACGGGCAATGGCTCATTATAAATTCAGCGATCTTATAAGCCGCTTTCAGATAAGTTTGTTGTTTGGTGAAACGATAACACATGGTATATCCATATACGGCCCAAGCCTGACCACGTGCCCAAGACGATTCATCATCATATCCCTGGTAAGTACCTTTCGACTCGACTGTACCATCTTCCGGCAAATAACTGACTACATGATAAGATGTCATATCTTCCCGAAAATGATTCTTCAGTGTTTTGTCGGCATGTGCTATGGCAATTTCCCGATACTTCGGATTACCGGTCTGTTCCGATGCCCAGAAAAGCATCTCCAGATTCATCATGTTATCAATAATGACAGGATAACTCCAATTGCCAAAGTCCCAGGAACGAATCAATCCGACTTTCGGTTCAAAGCGCGTACAAAGGCTTTCGGCAGCGCGAACGAGAATCAGGCTGTCCGCTGGTTCCGGTTTTAGACGGATGCCCTGACCGTAACTACAAAACATCATAAACCCCAAATCGTGATTTTTCGTATAATACTGCATCGCTTCCAGACGGTCAGTGTACAAACGTGCCTGTTTTGCCAATTCTTCCTTAGCTGTAAGTTCATACGCCAGCCACAAGGAGCCCGGGAAAAAACCGGAAGTCCAATCCGAAGGTTTTTCCAAGCGATATTTTCCATCTTTCAAGGAACGTGGAAAACAAAGGGTATCCGATTCGTTTTTCAACTTTTCTGCCATATAGAGCAATTGATGTCCGGATGTACTCACCGCACGGTCAAACCATTTCATCTCATTTTCTTTCGGAACATTACAAGCAGCCAGAAAAATAATTCCTGTTGCCACCATTAGAAGTTTGCTATTCATTGTTTCAATCTATTTCTGTTATTACTTCTCCATATATTAGCAACAAAGGTAAACTAACTTACAGACATCGGTTTTACAAAACTCTTTTTTTATGTCCGTTTCCATATTAGTAATGTTTGATTTTGTACAAAAGTTGTCTGCTTTCAGATATTCATAATGGTGCAGAAACGAACTGATCCGCACGGAAAGAAATTAAATAATATAGTTTAGATTTTTCTCCACTGTATAAACAATCTATCTGAGACCCGGGTCTCAGCATCTATGACACCCGGGTCTCAGGTATGCCAACACCCGGGTGTCAGTACCATTGAGACCCGGGTGTCAGATAGAACTCTATTACTAAGCGTTTTTTCTTTGTTACTAGAGTAAATAAAATTC
>PPYE01047458.1_pt1 | contig 22442 bp, 22 predicted proteins | sample 1559881 | NCBI WGS metagenome assembly PPYE01 (sample SAMN08240022, study PRJNA423297) | Human gut metagenome, whole genome shotgun sequencing project.
CAGAGTCAACCCGTTATTTCAGGATTTTTTCTCTTCAACCGACCGGGTTGTTTGTGAAGTGATTCACATCTGCCGTGTCGATGGAGGCGCATTATAGGGAGTTCCCGAGCATCCGCAATAGTAAAATTGCAGAAAAATGACTGACTGCTGCATTCCCCAGCAAAACCCCGCTTTATACCCAGTTACGCACAGAATTATCCACAGATGACGAAAGGTGCCCCCTTATAAAGGCCCTCTCTCTTCTCTATATAAGGTCTATATAAGGCGCGATCCGGGGGTAAAAAGAGAAAGATAAAAATTCGCGAGCGTTGCGCAAACGTTTTCGTTACAATGCCGCGCTATAACAAGGATGCCCGGTTGGGTGCGTTAGGTGAGTTTTTAGGCAAAAACTCACCTAACGCTCTCTGTAATATTCAAATCCTGGGGATTTAATACCATGCAACAACGTCGTCCAGTCCGCCGCGCCCTGCTCAGTGTTTCTGACAAGGCCGGTATCGTCGAATTCGCGCAGGCGCTTTCCGCTCGTGGTGTCGAGCTACTCTCTACGGGTGGTACCGCACGCCTGCTGGCTGAGAAAGGTCTGCCGGTGACCGAAGTCTCTGACTACACCGGTTTCCCGGAAATGATGGACGGACGCGTGAAGACTCTGCATCCGAAAGTTCACGGCGGCATTCTCGGCCGCCGCGGCCAGGATGACGGCATTATGCAACAACACGGTATCGCGCCTATTGATATGGTGGTTGTTAACCTGTATCCGTTTGCTCAAACCGTGGCCCGCGAGGATTGCTCGCTGGAAGACGCGGTCGAGAACATTGATATCGGCGGCCCAACCATGGTTCGCTCGGCGGCGAAGAACCATAAAGATGTCGCCATTGTGGTGAAGAGCAGCGACTACGATGCCATTATTCAAGAGATGGATGCCAACAAAGGTTCCTTAACTCTCGATACCCGCTTCGATCTCGCCATTAAAGCATTCGAACACACCGCCGCCTACGACAGCATGATTGCCAACTACTTCGGCAGCATGGTTCCGGCCTATCACGGCGAGAGCAAAGAAGCCGCTGGCCGCTTCCCGCGCACCCTGAACCTGAACTTCATTAAGAAGCAGGATATGCGTTACGGTGAAAACAGCCACCAGCAGGCAGCCTTCTATATAGAAGAAGAAATCAAAGAAGCTTCCGTGGCGACCGCGCAGCAGGTTCAGGGTAAAGCCCTCTCCTATAACAACATCGCCGATACCGATGCGGCGCTGGAGTGCGTGAAAGAGTTTAGCGAGCCGGCCTGCGTTATCGTGAAGCACGCTAACCCGTGCGGCGTGGCGGTAAGCACCTCCCTTCTTGACGCCTACGACCGCGCGTATAAAACCGACCCGACCTCTGCCTTCGGCGGTATTATCGCCTTTAACCGCGAACTGGATGCCGAAACCGCGCAGGCCATCATCTCCCGCCAGTTTGTTGAAGTGATCATCGCGCCGACCGCGACGGAAGAAGCCCTGAAAATCACGGCGGCTAAACAGAACGTCCGCGTCCTGACCTGCGGTCAGTGGACGCAGCGCGTGCCGGGCCTGGACTTCAAACGCGTTAACGGCGGCCTGCTGGTTCAGGACCGCGACTTGGGTATGGTGACGGAAGGCGAACTGCGCGTGGTTTCCAAACGCCAGCCGACCGAGCAAGAGCTGCGTGACGCGCTGTTCTGCTGGAAAGTGGCGAAGTTCGTGAAGTCCAATGCCATCGTGTATGCCAAGGAGAACATGACCATCGGAATAGGCGCAGGCCAGATGAGCCGCGTTTACTCGGCCAAAATCGCCGGGATTAAAGCCGGTGATGAAGGTCTGGAAGTGAAAGGTTCGGCTATGGCCTCCGACGCCTTCTTCCCGTTCCGCGACGGTATTGATGCCGCCGCTGCCGTTGGCGTGAGCTGCGTCATTCAGCCTGGCGGTTCTATTCGCGACGAAGAGGTGATTGCCGCCGCCGATGAGCACGGCATCGCGATGATCTTCACCGATATGCGCCACTTCCGCCATTAATTTACGGAGCAGACGATGAAAGTATTAGTTATTGGCAACGGCGGGCGCGAGCACGCGCTGGCCTGGAAGGCCGCACAGTCACCGCTGGTTGATACCGTTTTTGTCGCCCCGGGTAACGCCGGTACCGCCCTGGAACCGGCGCTGCAGAACGTGGCTATCGGCGTCACCGATATTCCGGCGCTGCTGAGCTTTGCCCAGAACGAGAAGATTGACCTGACCATCGTTGGTCCGGAAGCGCCGCTGGTGATTGGCGTGGTAGATGCGTTCCGCGCCGCTGGGCTGAAAATCTTCGGTCCAACCGAAGGCGCAGCGCAGCTGGAAGGTTCCAAAGCCTTCACTAAAGATTTTCTCGCCCGTCATAAAATTCCGACGGCGGAGTATCAGAACTTTACAGAAATTGAGCCCGCTCTGGCGTACCTGCGTGAGAAAGGCGCGCCGATCGTCATTAAGGCCGACGGCCTGGCCGCTGGCAAGGGTGTGATTGTTGCCATGACGCAGGAAGAAGCGGAAGCCGCCGTTCACGACATGCTGGCAGGTAACGCCTTTGGCGACGCCGGACACCGCATCGTCATCGAAGAGTTTCTCGACGGCGAAGAAGCAAGCTTTATCGTGATGGTCGACGGCGAGCACGTCCTGCCGATGGCCACCAGCCAGGATCACAAACGCGTGGGCAATGGCGATACCGGCCCGAACACCGGCGGTATGGGCGCTTACTCTCCGGCACCGGTGGTAACCGATGAGGTTCACCAGCGCACCATGGAACGCATTATCTGGCCAACCGTTAAAGGTATGGCCGCGGAAGGGAACACCTACACCGGTTTCCTCTACGCGGGCCTGATGATCGACAAACAGGGTAATCCGAAGGTTATTGAGTTCAACTGCCGCTTTGGCGATCCGGAAACCCAGCCGATCATGCTGCGCATGAAATCGGATCTGGTGGATCTGTGCCTCGCCGCCTGCGACGGTAAGCTGAATGAGAAAACCTCCGAGTGGGACGAGCGCGCCTCGCTGGGCGTTGTAATCGCCGCCGGTGGCTATCCGGGCAACTACAGCACCGGCGATGAGATCCACGGCCTGCCGCTGGAAGAAGCGGCTGACGGTAAGGTCTTCCACGCCGGAACCAAACTTGCTGACGACGATCGCGTATTGACCAGCGGCGGTCGGGTGCTGTGCGCTACCGCGCTGGGCCGCACCGTCGCTGAAGCGCAAAAGCACGCTTACGCCCTGATGAGCGATATCAGCTGGGACGGCAGCTTTAGCCGTAACGACATCGGCTGGCGCGCTATCGAACGTGAGCAAAACCGCTAACGGCTGAGCTTTGCCAGCAGCGTTTTGCGCGTAATGCCTAACCGACGGGCGGCTTCAGTTTTGTTGCCGCCCGTTCTTTCAAGTGCCGCCAGAATCGCTTCTTTCTCCACCTCCACCAGCGGCTGAATACTATCATCGCCGTGCGGCGCGTCCGCAACCGGCGTACCGGTAATCGCCAGCGGCAGCTCGCGTTCGGAGATGTACTCGCCGGTCAGCAGGACCACCGCCCGCTCCACCGCATTTTCCAGCTCGCGAATATTGCCCGGCCAGGCGTAGTGAATCAGCAAGTCCATCGCCTGTGGCGTAAATCCCTGTACCGCTTTGCGGTTACGCTCGGCATACCGTTGCAGGAAATAGCGCGCCAGCTGGGGGATATCCTCCCTGCGATGACGCAGCGGCGGCATGTCGATAGTCACGACGTTCAAACGGTAGTAGAGATCCTGGCGAAAACGTCCGGCGCTGACCTCTTCGGCTAAATCCCGATGGGTGGCGGCAATCAGCCGTACGTCAACCGAAAGGGTCTGGTTGCTGCCCACGCGCTGCACTTCGCGCTCCTGAATCGCCCGCAGCAGGCGCACCTGCATCAACGGCGAAATGTCGCCTATCTCATCAAGGAACAGCGTACCGCCGTCCGCTTCAACGAAGCGCCCTTCTCGCCGTTTGTCCGCACCGGTAAACGCGCCCTTCTCATGGCCAAACAGCTCCGACTCCAGCAACGACTCGTTGAGCGCCGCACAGTTGAGGATCACCAGCGGCCTGCGGCTGCGAGCGCTGCTGGCGTGCAGCGCTCGCGCGACCAGCTCTTTCCCTGTGCCCGACTCGCCGTGAATTAATACCGTCGCATCGGAGGGCGCAACCAGGGTGATATTGTTCAGCAACGCCCGCATCGCCGGGCTATCCCCCACCATACCAAACTGGGCGGCGGGGGTCTCTGTGACGGGAGACTCGCTTAGCCGGGTGTGGGCCAACGCCTCGGATAGCGTCAGCTGCAGCTTGTCAAAGTCCAGCGGCTTAATAAGGTAGTCCAGCGCACCGGATTTCAGCGCCTCTACAGCGGTATCAACGCTGGAGTACGCGGTCATGATCAGAACGGGAATCGACGGATTGAAGGTTTTGATCTCTTTTAGCGTTTCGATGCCGTCCATCTCCGCCATGCGAATATCGCAAAGCACCAGATCAAAGACCTTCTCGCGCACCTTTTCCAGCGCCTGTAAGCCGTTGTTGGCCAGCGCAACCCGATAACCCCAGCCCCGCAACAGCGCCTGTAAGATAGTGCAGTGGCTAATGTCATCGTCCACCACCAGAATATCGACCTGCTCGCCACTCATCCTTGTTCATCCTTCTGTTGCCCATTAACCGGCAAATAGAACGTAAATAGCGCGCCCTTGCCGGGGGCGCTCTCGGCGTCAATTGTCCCGCCGTGCTGCTCAACGATGTTCTGCACCACCGCCAGGCCCAGCCCGGTGCCGTCGGCCTTGGTACTAAAGTACGGTGTGAAAATGGCCTGTAGCTGTTCCGCCGTCATTCCCTTGCCGCTGTCAGCAACGCTCACCTTGACTCGCCCATCGCCGCACTCCCTCACCGCCACCGTAATCACGCCCTCGCGGCCAATGGCATGGACAGCATTGAGATAAAGGTTAAGCAGCACCTGTTTCAAACGATCCGGATCGGCCTGGATGCGGCATAGCGCGGGCTGCGCGGTAAACGTCAGAGATATTGCCCGGCTGGCGGCATCCTGGCTAACCAGTTGAAGCGAATGCGTGATCACTTCATTTAAATCAACCGATTGATATTTTAAATGCGCCGGACGCACCAGTTCCAGCAGCTCGCTGACGACCCTGTTCAGGCGATCGGCTTCTCTGGCCATCACCAGAGCCAGCTGATGCGCTTCACCATCGGCTGGGGTTCGCTCGGCGAAATACTTGGCCAGCCCTTTTATGGATGATAGCGGGTTGCGGATTTCATGGGCGACCCCCGCGGCCAGATGACCGAGCGCCACCAGCTTTTCTTTTCGCGCCGTCGCCTCCTGCAGCTGCTTGCGTGAACGCTGATAGCGGCAGAACCAGAACTGCGCCAGCACCGTTGCTGCCATCACCACGCCTGCCGCGCAGAGCATAATGACCATATTGCGCAGGCCACGAGCATGGTCGGCATCCAGCTCGCGGGTATCAAAGGCAATAAAAATGACCTGGGGCGCCTGATTACGCAGATCGGCAGATTCGCGACGCATCATCATGCGCATATGATGCCCGCCGCCGTTAAGCGGGCGAAACTGACGATAAATCTCCAGCGCCGGCTCCGGTTGTTCGAGGCGGCGCCAGCGCTCCTCGCTACCGATATTCAGCTCCCGCAGGGTGCTGGCAGGATAGAGCGACTCACCGACCCGCCGCGGGTCGCTATGGGCGATAATTTTACCGTTCTCATCCGTCACTGCGAACCACAGCACGCCAGGCTGCCAGGCCATCTCCTCCAGCAGCGTCTGCAGCTGGGAATGATGCATGCGCATTCCCATTCCGACCCGGGTTCCGGACTCAAGAGCGCGAATCAGCACGCTGCCTTTTTCCTGGATAGTCTGGCGTGCGGCTTCATTTTCACGGCCATAGTCACGCACGATTAACGCGGAAAACAGGCATACCAGCAGCAAGATAAGGCCGGTTAACAACCAGCTCAGCCCAACGGCGACGGAATCCTTAGACAACCGCATCACGTTCATGACAACTCCCTTTCCTCAGACACCGCATAGCCCAGCAGAAATCATGCCACTATTCCGTCCCATCTAACCTCTCCCTGGGCGCAAACCGGGAAGGCGATCGAGTAAAAATGACCCGCTGCGTCCTTTACCGCGAGTCATTTTTACTCGCTCCCGTCCGCTGAAAAGCATTCAACGCCCGATATCCTGCGGCCTTTCCACTCTGGCACGGAAGATGCAAATCACTGAGTAATCATAAGACAGGAGAATAAACTATGAAACGGAACAAAAAAATGACGCTGACGCTGATTGCCCTCGCCGCGCTGACTTTCGGCAGTAGCTCAGCCTGGGCAAGGCACCACTGGAATAACGGCAACGGTATGGGCCCCCAGGGCTATAACCAGCTGACGACCGACCAACAGGCCACTGCCCAGAAGCTGCATAATGATTTCTATGAACAAACCCGCGTTTTACGTCAGCAGCTCATATCAAAACGCTACGAATACAACGCGCTGTTAACCACGGATAAACCTGACAGCGCGAAAATCGAAGCCGTCGCCCAGGAGATGGACGCTCTCGGTCAGAAGCTTGCCCAACAGCGGGTGAAGTTCGATCTCGCATTAGCGCAGGCGGGTATTCCTCGCGGCGAAGGTATGGGGTGTGGGGGCCGCGGTCATATGGGGATGAACCACTGGTAACACTGGTAAAGTTCAGAAGCTTTTTTCGGTCGGCTGCCAGGTACAGAAGTCTTCGTTTGCCACCAGCAGCAGCTGAGAGCCTTCCGGCGCTTCGAGCCATGCCACGCTCACCTCAACGGATGAGTGATTCTGGCGACGCTCAATATGCGCCAGCGCCAGCGTATCGAGGTCAGGCTTCACGGTCTGGCCTTCACAGGTCGTCACCGTCCTGTTGGCGTGCCAGCGCCCCTGCCGCAGCATAACGCGTCCCTGACGCAAGGCATCGCTGGTCTGGCGTATTTGCTCAGCGCGATAGCGGTATAGCGCGACCTGATCGCTGGAAAGCTGCTGCTTCTGGCCATCGATTTCACGCTGCATAAAGCTGAGCTCGCCCTGAGCATCAAAGCGGGCGCGAATATGTTCCGGCGGTTTGCCGTAGACGTTAAGTTCAATCAGCGCGAGCTGGCCATCCTGCCAGCGGTACTCGCTGGTCGAGGTATTACCATGACGCCATGGACTGAAGGCCGCAAGGAGATGGACCTCGCTGGCGGAATCTTTGCGCCAGATACGCATCGCCCCCTGGTTATCCGCATATCCGCTGGCGGTAAACGGCGGGAGAGAGGAATCATGGCTGCAGGCAGTGAGCAGCAATACGCCTACCAGCGCCAGCGTGCGGCGCCAGGTAGACAAAAGGGGCCGACAAGCCCCTTCGATAAAACTGTACACTGCCACGCGGTCTTACTTAACTGCGTCTTTCAGAGCTTTACCTGAAACAAATGCCGGTACGTTTGCTGCGGCGATTTTGATTTCATTACCGGTCTGCGGGTTGCGGCCAGTACGCTCAGCGCGGTGGTTCACTTTGAAGGTACCGAAACCAACCAGTTGAACAGCATCACCTTCTTTCAGAGACTCGGTAATTGCAGCCAGGGTAGATTCCAGGGCAGCTTTCGCCTGTGCTTTGGACAGGTCAGCTTTGTCCGCAATTACATCAATCAGTTGAGTCTTGTTCATAAGTTATCCTTACAATGTGTTTATCGCTTGCTAAGCATCGAGTGCGACAGTCGGCCAGAAGACGGAAAATCTCCCACTGAATATCCCACTCTTGTTCAACGGCCGGGTTTTCTTTGAGCTCTTCGTCGGTCATTTCGCGACCAGCCTGGGTCATTTCCAGCATCGCGACGGTGGTGATCGAACTCTTGCTGACTTCAATAGCATGTTCGAGCGTTTCGCCGCTAAGCCGCGAATGAATCAGTTCACTCAGTGCGACGCAGGCATCGATGGCCGGATAAACGCCGTACAGGTCGTAATCATCTGCGGCAGGAATCGCCTCTTCCAGCTTTTCCAGCTGGCTGTCGAAATTCACCTTCGCGTCTTTTACCGTCAGCGTTTCCCAGATCAGATCGAGGATACGGCGATAGAGCTGGCCATCGGCGAACTCAGTTTGCTGACAGAACATGGCGTAGTTGGGGTACATCCGCTCGCACAGGCAGGCCATAAAGGTCACGTGCTGCCAGCTTTCCAGCTTCTCCAGGCGCAGATGAATCGGGTTTTGTAACATGATGAAATCTCGAAGTCAGAAATTAGCCGCAGTGTACCTGAATCAGCCGTGATTTGCTTGCCAACGCACAAACGCCGGACGTCGGGACGCCACCGCATCAGCCCAGCGCGTCGGCTCAGGCAGGCGGTAGCCTTTCAGGCAGCGTTCTACCCACATCAGCGCGCTATCCAGGCCCACGCGGTGCCCGGTACTCACAAATAGGGGATTACAGCGCGTTTTACTGCGCAAAACCCACGCCAGCTGGTCGCCTTTATCCAGCAGTGGCGCCAGCGCGCCGGGCTCATCGCCCAGCGGCTCAAACTTACCGCACAGCCGTTTTTTCGCCACGCCGATAGTCGGCACATCCACCAGCAGGCCAAAATGGCTGGCGACGCCGAGGCGGCGCGGGTGGGAAATACCGTGGCCATCGACGAATAAGAGATCGGGTTTGCGCGAAAGCAGCTCCCACGCCGCCAGCAGCGCGGGAGTTTCGCGAAAGGAGAGGAAGCCGGGGATATAGGGCATTGTGGTCGCAACGCGCGCGACCTGATACTCCACCAGCTCCAGGGAGGGATAGCTCAACAGTACCATCGCCGCCCGGGTCACCTCCCCCTCTTGCTCAAATCCAACATCCGCTCCGCCGATCAGCGTCGGCGGATCCTGTTCCAGCCGATCGCCTCGTTCAACCGATGCCGCCAGGCTGAGCTGCTGGGTGCGTAGCGATGATAAATCCATAATCACTCCTTAACGGTGGTATGGCGCTGACAACCGGTGCACAGCCTCCACAAATACGCCCGCGTGTTCCGGGTCGACATCCTGATGAATTCCGTGCCCGAGGTTAAAGACATGGCCTTCGCCCTGGCCAAACCCGGCGAGAATGGTCGCCACCTCTTCTTCGATGCGCGCCGGAGGGGCATACAGCATCGAGGGATCCATATTGCCCTGCAGGGCGACTTTATGGCCGACGCGACGCCGCGCATCGGCGATATCGGTAGTCCAGTCGAGCCCCAGCGCATCGCAGCCGGTTTCCGCCATCGCTTCCAGCCACTGCCCGCCGCCTTTGGTAAACAGCGTGACCGGCACGCGACGACCATCGTTTTCACGCAGCAGACCATCAACGATTTTATGCATGTAATAGAGCGAGAACTGCTGGTAATCCCGGCCGGTCAGCGCGCCGCCCCAGGTATCAAAAATCATCACCGACTGCGCGCCCGCTTTGATTTGCGCATTCAGATACAACGTGACGCTTTTCGCCAGCTTATCGAGCAGCGCATGCAGGGCCTGCGGTTCGGCGTACATCATCTTTTTGATCACCGTAAACGCTTTGCTGCTGCCGCCTTCAACCATATAGGTCGCCAGCGTCCACGGGCTGCCGGAAAAGCCAATCAGCGGCACTTCCCCCTTCAGCTCACGGCGAATCGTGCGCACGGCGTTCATCACGTAGCCAAGTTCATCTTCCGGGTCGGGAACCGGTAATTTATCGACATCCGCTTTACAGGTGACGGGCGAGGTAAAACGCGGCCCTTCCCCGGCTTCGAAATAGAGCCCCAGCCCCATGGCATCCGGGATAGTGAGAATGTCCGAGAAGAGGATAGCCGCATCCAGCTTATAGCGACGCAGCGGCTGCAGCGTGACCTCGCAGGCCAGCTCGGCGTTTTTACACAGCGACATAAAATCGCCCGCTTCGGCGCGGGTGGCTTTATATTCCGGTAAATAGCGGCCCGCCTGACGCATCATCCACACCGGGGTGACATCAACCGGCTGGCGTAGCAGCGCGCGCAGGTAACGATCGTTCTTCAGTTCGGTCATTTTTACATTCCTTTAGCGTTGATGCGCCAAGTGTAACATGTCACTCATACTCTGCCCGACACATCGCCACGGTATCTTCAATCAGGCGGCGCGCCACGGTGCCCGGCGGCGGCAAAAGCGGCAAATCGTCATAGCGATACCACCCCGCCTCCAGCAGCTCTTTCTTGTCGATGACAATCTCGCCGCTATCGTACTCGGCCATAAACGCGGTCATCAGCGATTGCGGGAACGGCCAGGGCTGAGAGGTCACGTAGCGCAGATTTTTCACTTTAATGCCGCTCTCTTCCATCACCTCGCGGGCAACGGTCTGCTCCAGGGTCTCACCCACTTCGACAAACCCGGCCAGCACCGTGTGCACGCCGTTGCGATGGCGGGTATGCTGCGCCAGCAGAATAGCGTCATCCCGGCGGATGGCGACGATGATGCAGGGGGCGATTTGTGGGTAATAACGTTCGCGGCAGTGGCTGCACAGCATCGCCCATTCGGTTTTGCTGGGATGCATCGGATGGCCGCAGTAGCCGCAGAATTTGTGCGAGCGGTAGAACTCCGCCAGTTGGATCCCGCGTCCCGCCAGTTGAAAAAGGCCAGCATCCTGATCGAGCACCTGACGCAGCGATCCCATCTCATGCCGGCGATCCTGGCGTACCAGCCACACCGGCTCGCCCTGCCATTCTCCGATTCGCAGCGCGGGCTGGCCAGCAAGATTAAAATTTACCGCTTCGCCATAGGGTAATTCCCCGTCGGGCAACCATAATTTCTGTTCGTGGCTGACGATCCACCAGCCGCGATCTAATTTTTCAATAATACGATCCATATCTATTGCACTACCTTTATTTTACTGGCACTTTTAACATTAAATTTACATTTTGGTGAGCAACGTATTTCTCTTAAATCCTTGCGGAGTCAACCATGTTAAACCAGCTGGAAAACCTGACGGAACGTGTTGGAGGCAGCAATAAACTGGTCGATCGCTGGCTACAAGTACGTAAGCATTTGCTTGTGGCTTACTACAACCTGGTTGGCCTGAAGCCTGGCAAAGAATCCTTTATGCGGCTTAATGAGAAAGCGCTGGACGATTTTTGTCAAAGCCTGGTGGACTACCTCTCCTCCGGCCATTTTAATATTTATGAACGCTTTATCGGCGAATTGGAAGGCGATACGCCACTTTTAGCCGCCACGAAGATTTATCCACAGCTGCAGGCTAATACCCAGCAGATCATGGATTACTACGACTCCTGCCTCGAAAACGCCATCGATCACGATAACTACCTCGAGTTCCAGCAGGCGCTGTCGGATATCGGCGAAGCGCTGGAAGCGCGCTTTGCGCTGGAAGATAGCCTGATCGCCCTCGCCGTCGCCCACAGTCAAAAAGATAACGTCAGCGACAATATCGCGCCGACCGCTTGAGTTGTGAGCCATTAACGCGTAGTTTACATACATTCCCCCTCGCTGAGAGGGGATGTCATCTTGTCGGAGTGCCCATTTTCCACACTGGAAAAGGCTGAGACCGTTTATTCGGGATCCGCGGAACCTGATCAGGCTAATACCTGCGAAGGGAACAAGAGTAAACTGCGTTTAGCGTCAGCCTCTTCAGGGCCGATCGCATCTGTTACTCCATCCGTCGTCTGGCAAGCCATATCCTGTTTAACTGGAATGAGCTATGTCTACAACAAAACTCACGCGTCGAGAGCAACGCGAACACGCCCAGCGCTTTATCGACACGCTGGAAGGTACCGCATTTCCCAATTCGCAGCGCATCTATATCCACGGTTCGCGGGAAGATATTCGCGTCCCGATGCGCGAAATCCAGCTTAGCCCGACCCTTATCGGCGGCAGCAAAGATAATCCGCAATACGAAGCGAATGAAGCGATTCCGGTCTATGACACCTCCGGCCCCTACGGCGATCCGCACATCGCGATTAACGTTGAGCAGGGTCTGAAAAAACTGCGTCAGCCATGGATTGATGCGCGTCGCGATTGTGAAGAACTCAACGACCGCAGTTCGGCGTATACCAAACAGCGGCTGGCGGATGATGGCCTCAACGAGCTGCGCTTTACCGGCCTGCTCACCCCCAGGCGCGCCATGGTCGGGAAATGCGTGACTCAGCTGCACTACGCCCGGCAGGGGATTGTCACCCCGGAGATGGAGTTCATCGCCATTCGCGAAAATATGGGCCGCGAGCGTATTCGTGGCGAAGTGTTGCGCCGGCAGCATCCGGGCGTTGGGTTTGGCGCGCGGCTGCCGGAGAATATCACCCCGGAGTTTGTGCGCGCTGAAGTCGCCGCCGGGCGCGCGATTATCCCGGCCAATATAAATCATCCAGAATCCGAGCCGATGATTATTGGCCGCAACTTCCTCGTGAAGGTTAACGCCAATATCGGCAACTCGGCGGTCACCTCGTCGATAGAAGAAGAGGTCGAGAAGCTGGTGTGGGCGACGCGCTGGGGAGCGGATACGGTGATGGACCTTTCCACCGGCCGCTATATTCACGAGACCCGCGAGTGGATCCTGCGTAATAGCCCGGTACCGATCGGTACGGTGCCGATCTACCAGGCGCTGGAGAAGGTCAACGGGATTGCCGAAGATCTTACCTGGGAAGCTTTCCGCGATACGCTGCTCGAGCAGGCTGAGCAAGGGGTGGACTACTTTACCATCCACGCGGGCGTGCTGCTGCGCTACGTGCCGATGACCGCCAGGCGCCTGACCGGCATCGTCTCCCGCGGCGGCTCAATCATGGCGAAATGGTGCTTATCCCATCATCAAGAGAACTTTCTCTATCAGCATTTCCGCGAAATTTGCGAAATCTGCGCCGCCTATGACGTCTCGCTGTCATTGGGCGATGGCCTGCGTCCCGGCTCGATTCAGGATGCCAACGACGAAGCGCAGTTCGCCGAGCTGCACACCCTGGGCGAACTGACCAAAATCGCCTGGGAGTATGACGTGCAGGTAATGATCGAAGGCCCGGGCCATGTGCCGATGCAGATGATTCAGCGCAATATGACCGAAGAGCTGGAGCACTGCCACGAAGCGCCTTTCTACACCTTAGGGCCGCTCACCACCGATATCGCACCGGGCTACGACCACTTCACTTCGGGTATCGGCGCCGCCATGATCGGCTGGTTCGGCTGCGCGATGCTCTGCTACGTGACGCCAAAAGAGCACCTCGGCCTGCCGAATAAAGAAGACGTTAAGCAGGGACTGATTACCTACAAAATCGCCGCCCACGCCGCCGACCTCGCCAAAGGCCATCCCGGCGCGCAGATCCGCGATAACGCCATGTCGAAAGCACGCTTCGAGTTCCGCTGGGAAGACCAGTTCAACCTGGCGCTCGACCCGTTCACCGCTCGCGCTTACCACGACGAAACCCTGCCGCAGGAGTCCGGCAAAGTCGCCCACTTCTGCTCCATGTGCGGTCCCAAATTTTGTTCAATGAAGATAAGCCAGGAAGTTCGCGACTATGCCGCCGCACAGACCATCGAAGTGGGGATGGCCGATATGTCGGATACCTTTCGCGCCCGCGGCGGCGAGATCTACCTGAAAAAGGAGGAAGCCTGATGTATCAACCCGATTTTCCCGCAGTTCCTTTCCGCCTGGGGCTTTATCCGGTCGTCGATAGCGTTGCGTGGATCGAACGCTTGCTGGACGCGGGCGTTCGCACTATCCAGCTGCGCATCAAGGATAAACGCGATAGCGAAGTCGAAGACGATGTGGTCGCCGCGATCGCGCTGGGGCGCAAATATGATGCGCGGCTGTTTATTAATGATTACTGGCGCCTGGCCATCAAACATCAGGCCTATGGCGTGCATTTAGGCCAGGAGGATCTGGAAACCACCGATCTCAGCGCCATCCGCAACGCCGGGCTGCGCCTGGGGGTTTCCACGCATGACGATATGGAAATTGATATCGCGCTGGCGGCTCGTCCCTCTTACATCGCCCTCGGGCACGTTTTTCCAACGCAAACCAAGCAGATGCCCTCCGCCCCCCAGGGACTGGAGCAGCTCGCGCAGCATATTCAGCGTCTGGGCGATTATCCGACCGTGGCGATTGGCGGCATCAGCCTTGAACGCGCCCCGGCGGTACTGGCGACCGGCGTCGGCAGCGTTGCGGTGGTCAGCGCCATTACTCAGGCGGCCGACTGGCGACAGGCAACGGCTCGGCTGCTCGAGATAGCGGGAGCCGGTGATGAATGACAGCGATTTTATGCGTTATAGCCGCCAGCTGCTGCTGGAGGATATCGCCATTGAAGGCCAGCAAAAGCTGCTGGCCAGCCGGGTGCTGCTCGTGGGTCTCGGCGGGCTGGGCTCTCCCGCCGCGCTCTATCTGGCCGGGGCCGGCGTCGGCACGCTGGTGCTGGCCGACGATGACGACGTGCACGTCAGCAACCTGCAGCGGCAAATTTTGTTCACCAGCGATGATATCTCGCGCTCCAAAGCCGCTGCCGCCAGGGCCCGGCTGGCTCGCCTTAATCCGCAGATTGAGCTGATTGCGCTGAAGCAGCGTTTAGGCGGAGAGGCCCTGCAGGATGAAGTGGCGAAGGCCGATGTGGTACTGGATTGCACCGATAACATGGCGACCCGACAGGCGATCAATGCCGCCTGCGTCGCGCTTCAAACCCCGCTGATTACCGCCAGCGCCGTCGGGCTGGGGGGCCAGCTGATGGTACTGACGCCGCCGTGGGACCAGGGCTGCTATCGCTGCCTGTGGCCGGACGCTAACGAGCCCGAACGCAACTGCCGTACGGCGGGCATCATCGGCCCGGTGGTCGGCATGATGGGCACGTTACAGGCGCTGGAGGCCATCAAGCTGCTCGCCGGCATGGCCACGCCGCGTAACGCTCTGCGCCTGTTCGATGCCCGCACCAGCAGCTGGCGCACTCTCGCGCTCCAGCGGGCTCAGGGTTGTCCGGTCTGTGGAGGGCAGCATGCAGGTGTGGTTTAACGATGAACCGTTGCAGTGCGCCGAAGCGACCTCCGTCGCCGCTCTGCTCACGCAGCTGGAACAGCAGCAGCCGGGCGTCGCGCTGGCGCTCAATCAATGCATCCTGCCGCGTGAACGGTGGGAAGATCATCTTTTGCAGGAAGGCGACCAAATCCTGCTTTTTCAGGTTATCGCTGGAGGCTGATATGTTACGTATTGCGGATAAAACGTTTGAGTCCCATCTTTTCACCGGCACCGGTAAATTCGCTGCCCCCGACGTCATGGTGGAGGCCATTCGCGCCTCCGGCAGCCAGCTGGTAACGCTGGCGATGAAGCGCGTCGATCTTCGTCAGCATAATGACGCGATCCTCGCGCCGCTGTTGGCGGCTGGCGTTAGCCTGCTGCCCAACACCTCCGGCGCCAAAACGGCGGAAGAAGCGGTCTTTGCCGCCCGTCTGGCGCGGGAAGCGCTGGGTACTCACTGGCTGAAACTGGAAATTCACCCGGACGCCCGCTGGCTGCTCCCCGACCCGATTGAAACGCTGAAAGCGGCGGAAATTCTGGTACGGGAAGGCTTCGTGGTGCTGCCCTACTGCGGCGCCGATCCGGTGCTGTGCAAACGTCTGGAAGAAGCGGGCTGCGCGGCGGTGATGCCGCTCGGCGCGCCAATTGGCTCCAATCAGGGACTGGAAACCAAAGCGATGCTGGAAATTATTATCGAGCAGGCCACGGTCCCGGTGGTCGTTGATGCGGGTATAGGCGTACCGAGCCACGCTGCGCAGGCGCTGGAAATGGGCGCTGACGCGGTACTGGTGAATACCGCCATCGCCGTGGCCGACGATCCGGTAACCATGGCCCGCGCCTTCCGCTTAGCGATCGATGCCGGATTGCTGGCGCGGCAGGCTGGCCCGGGCGCGCGCAGCACGCAGGCGCAGGCCACCAGCCCGCTGACCGGCTTTCTGGAGGCGCGGGTATGAACACCTTCACTGACCGTTGGCGGCAGCTGGACTGGGACGACATTCGCCTGCGGATCAACGGGAAAACTCCCGCCGACGTTGAACGCGCCCTGGCGGCCAAACAGCTTAGCCGCGACGATATGATGGCCCTGCTCTCGCCCGCCGCCGCGGATTATCTGGAGCCTCTGGCCCAGCGCGCCCAGCGCCTGACTCGCCAGCGCTTTGGCAATACCGTCAGCTTTTATGTCCCGCTGTATCTCTCGAATCTGTGCGCCAACGACTGTACCTACTGCGGTTTCTCAATGAGTAACCGCATCAAGCGCAAGACCCTGGATGAAACGGAAATTGCCCGTGAATGCGCGGCGATCCGCGCAATGGGCTTTGAGCATCTGCTGCTGGTCACCGGCGAACATCAGGGCAAAGTCGGCATGGACTATTTTCGTCAACATCTGCCCGCGATTCGCCGCCAGTTCGCCTCGCTGCAGATGGAGGTTCAGCCGCTGGCGATGGAAGAGTACGCCGAGCTGAAAACCCTCGGCCTGGACGGAGTGATGGTCTATCAGGAGACCTATCATGAAAGCATGTATGCGAAACATCATCTGAAAGGGAAAAAGCAGGACTTCTTCTGGCGGCTGGATACGCCGGACAGGCTCGGACAGGCGGGGATTGATAAAATTGGCCTTGGCGCATTAATTGGCCTCTCCGACAGCTGGCGGGTGGATTGCTTTATGGTGGCGGAACATCTGCTGTGGCTCCAGCAGCACTACTGGCGAAGCCGCTACTCCATCTCCTTTCCGCGGCTGCGCCCTTGCGCCGGGGGAATCGAGCCCGCCTCTTTAATGGATGAACGACAGCTGGTGCAGACCATCTGCGCTTTCCGCCTGCTGGCTCCGGAAGTGGAGCTCTCGCTCTCCACCCGCGAATCCCCCTGGTTCCGCGATCGGGTGATCCCGCTGGCCATCAACAACGTCAGCGCATTTTCGAAAACCCAGCCCGGCGGATATGCCGATAACCATCCTGAGCTGGAGCAGTTCTCGCCTCATGATGACCGTCGCCCGGAAGAGGTCGCCCGCGCGCTGGTGGCCAGCGGGCTGCAGCCGGTCTGGAAGGATTGGGATAGCTGGCTGGGACGCGCTTCCCAGTCGTCATGATGAAGAATGTCATTTCTTAAATGTTCTTCGCGCACGATCGTAATAAGAGAAACGGAAGATTGTGGTTATATTTCCGTTTCTCTATTCTGCCCTCGTCAGCAACGGATGCTGTCCAGGGCGAATAATAGCTCTTCCTCATTTCGCCCTGCTCCATCTCTGCGCCGCAAGGGTAATTCTATTAATATCGAATATTAATCAGCCCATATCACAACGTCAGAGTTATAATTATCGGAGTTTTATCTGATTCGCTCAGCAGGCATGCTGGCTAAACCTGCGTCTTCACCCACGGTTTAACGCTTCTGGAACGATTTACGACTCATGGCTCGTCATAATAGAAAGCTCTCTTTCACCACGCCGATCGTCATCGGGTTTGCGGGTATTTTAATCAGCTTCTTGCTTATCGCGGTGTTTGCCACGATGACCCAGAGGAAAGATTTTCTCGAAGATTATCATCACATTAACCGCAACTTTACCCACAATATGGCGACCAACTACACGGAGACGCTGCTGCGGGGCAACGATTTTATCCTCACCCGCGCCACGACGTTCTTTGCGCGTAATGACGAGCTGAACAATGCGGTGAACGTTAATCCTGAAAAGGGCCTGATGCAGTTGATGCAGCTGCAAAATATGATGCAGACCGTTTCGTCCATCTCGCTGGCGGATACCAACGGGCACTATCTGCGCGCGCCCGAAGTCCTTGAGACCGAAGACAGCCAGTCCTTCGATGCCAAATCGAGACCATGGTTTATTAAGCAAGCGCAAGCCAGTACCTTCAGCCTGTATACCAGCCCGTACATCGACTACTTCACGCATCATCCGACCATTACCCTCTATAAACCCATTATTTCCCCGGAAGGGCGGCTGAAGGGCAGCCTCGCTTTTCATCTCGATCTGACCTCAATGGGCTACGCGTTACGGCAAATGGTCGCCCCGGTTCAGGGGGAATTTTTTGTGGTGCAACGCGATGGTAAAGTCGTTCTCCATCCCGACCCTGGCGCCTTATTCAAACCCTACGTCAGTGAAGCCTTGATGGACAGAATGACCAGCGGTGAAGGCCAGCTTTATGACGCGGTGACCGACGGCTGGTACTATTACTATTCCTTTACCAACCCCGACTGGTTTGTCATTTATCGGGTCGATAACTCGACGCTGGTCAACTTAACGCGCCATGAAACGGATATCGTTGCCTGGAGCTTTGCCCTGGCAGCGATCGTCATCGTGCTGTTTGGCCTGTATCTACGCCATGCTTCACGTACGGTGTTAATGAACATCATCAACGCCATTAAAACCGGAGATGTTCAGCGCGCCCCGCGCCTGGAAGCGATGCTCAGCAAAGCCATCGAGAGCAATAAGCAGCGTGAGTTAACCTATGTTCGCCAGGCGACCATCGATGCATTAACCGGCTGCAAAAACCGACGCGCCTTCGATAGCGATATCGCCGCGCTGATGAACGATCATCACCCTTTCTCTCTCGCACTGGTTGATATTGATAACTTCAAAACGATAAACGACACCTGGGGTCATCTCAACGGTGATATCGTTCTGCGCAACGTCGCCCGCGAAGGGCTGCAGATCCTCCAGCCCCTGCAAATTTCACTTTACCGCTACGGCGGCGAAGAGTTTGCGGTGATATTTTCCGACGAGCATATTGATAACGCTCTGATGCTGCTGGAAAGCTGGCGAGCCAGCGTCGCGCAGCGCTCCTGGCGTGAAGAGGGATTGACCGTCACCTTTAGCGCAGGCTTGGGCGAATGGAATATGGAGCCCCTGGAGCAGCTTGTCGTGCGCGTTGATGAAGCGCTTTATAAAGCCAAGCAGCAGGGCAAGAATCGTATCGTTCGCACCTAAGAGAGCCCGTTGCTATAGGCCCGGCCGCGCGGGCTTTTACCGTTTTCAACCCCAAATCCGAAACCGGTTTCATTATTTTGTGATGACTTACACACAATCGCCGTAAAGCGGTTGTCCCACCCGCCAGCCCGCGATAAAGATGGTACATCAAGGAACATAAGGGCCATCAATTATGAAGAATATCGTTTTATGCTGTGCCGCAGGTATGTCCACCAGCATGCTGGTTCAACGAATGCAGGCCGCTGCGCAACAAAAAGGCGTGGAAGTCTCGATCAAAGCCGTACCGGTTGCCGAGTTTAAAGATAATCTTGCGGCTGCCGATATTATCCTGCTCGGTCCTCAGGTGAAGTACGAGCAAGCCAAGCTACAGGCTATGGCCGACCCGTTTGGGAAAAAAGTCGCCGTTATCGATATGATGGATTACGGCATGATGAAAGGCGATGCCGTGCTTGATAAAGCCCTGAAGTTGATGGAGTAAGAGATGGAAGATTTAGAAACGATCATCATGGAGCTGCTGGTTAACGCCGGTTCAGCGCGCAGCTCGGCTTTAACCGCTCTGCAGCTGGCGCGTAAAGGCGATTTTGCCGCCGCCGAACAGGCGATGACGGAATCCCACGAATTCGTCAAGCATGCGCACAAAATCCAGACCCAGCTGATTGGCATGGATGAAGGCAGCGGCAAGCTTCCGGTTAACCTGATTACCGTACACTCTCAGGATCACCTGATGAACGCGATGGTCATTCAGGATCTGGCAACCGACATGATTGAACTCTATCGCCGAATTCCGCTCGCCCAATAACGTCAACAGGCGCCGCTACCGGCGCCTGAATCCTCTCTTAAAGAAATCCGTACATTGCCGCAAACACCCAACCAAAGACGCAAGAGACGCTGACGCCAATAAGTCCGGGCAGAATAAAGCTATGGTTAATCACAAAGCGACCGATATGCGTCGTACCTGAGCGATCGAACTGAATCGCCGCCAGATCGCTTGGGTAGGTCGGCAGAATATAGTAACCGTAGCAGGCTGGCGCGGAAGCGACGATGTAGGCCGGGTCGACGCCAATCGCCAACGCCACCGGGACAATCGCCGCCAGGGCAGCCGCCTGGGAGTTAACAAACTTCGATACTAGCAGCAGAACGATGGCGTAGGCCCACGGGTACTCCTTCACCATCTCCCCGAGCACGCCTTTAATCTCGGTCATATGCGCGCCGAACATGGTCTCCGCCATCCACGCGATGCCGTATACGGCCACGATAGCGATCATGCCGGAACGGAAAACCTCATTTTTGGAAATCGAAGCCGGGTTGGTTTTCGTAATAATGATGATGAGCGCTCCGGAGAGCAGCATAAACATCTGGATCACCAGCACCATCGACAGCGCTTTACCGTCGACAACCGGACGCAGTTCGGAGAAGGCGCCGAGTAAGGCAACCACCGCTATCGAGGCCAGAAAAATCCACATCGCGATCCAGTTACTGGTCGGAAGCTTCTTATCCAGCAACGTGGCCGTGTCGCCATAAACGTAGTGGCGGTTTTCCGGTACTGCGATAAAGGCCTGGAACTCCGGATCTTTATCGAGATCTTTGCCGCGAAACCAGCTGAAGATACCAATGGCCAGAATCCCCAGCAGCGTGGACGGAATGGTTATTGCCAGCAGATCGAGAAACTCAAGGTGCTTACCGTTAAAGGTAAAATTGCCAAGCATCGCCACCAGCGAGACGACCGCTACGGAAACCGGGCTGGCGATGATCCCCATCTGCGCGCCGATCGAGCTGGCGGCCATGGGGCGCTCCGGACGAATATTATTTTTGATGGCGACATCATAAATAATCGGCAGGATGGTATATACCACGTGCCCCGTGCCGCAAAGAATCGTCAGCGTACAGGTGACGAATGGCGCGACGATCGAGACATATTTCGGGTTTCGCCGCAGGAGCTTCTCGGCAATCTGCAGCATGACGTCTAACCCACCGGAAGCCTGCAGCGTCGCCGATGCGGCCACTACGGCGATAATCACCAGCATGACATCGACGGGAGGTTTTCCGGGCTTAAGATGAAAAACAAAGACCAGGATGACTAAGCCAATTCCGCCCAAAAGGCCGAGCGCAATGCCGCCCTTTTTCGCGCCATAGAACAGACAAATTAAGATAATGATAAGTTGTATAGCAAATTCCATACATCCCCCAGAAGCTATCCATTAAATAACGACAATACTCTCCGCTTTGTTTTTATTTGTTCACCTCCTCCATCGCCTTTTTGACGGGCGTAACCATCCCCTCGGCTGCGGTAAACCGAAAAGAACAGGGAAAGTAATCACATGATTATTTTAGTTTTTTGACTATATAGCGTTTGCGGCGCTTATTTTTTGATACGTGTAGAATTTTCACCCATTGATAGATGATGAAAATCAGAAAAGAAAATAAATAATTACGGCAGATGCTTATACTTGCTAATTAATTGCAGCAAATATATCAATAAAATGTAATCGAAAAGTAGATATAGAAATAATGATAATAAACTGGCAGGCAAAAAAAAAGCCAGTCAGGTTACCTGACTGGCTTTTTAAGCGCTTAGCGAATCAACGATTAATCGTTGTCAGATCCGCCCAGACCGGCGTTCAGCAGTTCTGCCAGGTTGGCAGAAGCTTCTTCCACGCTGACCTGCGGCGCTGCTGGCAGCTCGCCCGCTGCGCGACGGCGCATACGATCCTGGTGATACGCATAACCGGTACCGGCCGGGATCAAACGACCCACGATAACGTTCTCTTTCAGGCCACGCAGTTCGTCGCGTTTACCCGCTACGGCTGCTTCGGTCAGGACACGCGTGGTCTCCTGGAACGATGCGGCAGAGATGAACGATTCGGTTGCCAGAGACGCTTTGGTGATACCCAGCAGATCGCGGGCGAATGTTGCCCCCACTTTGCCATTCGCTTCCAGATCGCGGTTTGCAATCTTAACGCGAGAGTATTCAACCTGTTCGCCTTCCAGGAAGTCGGAGCTACCGGCGCTTTCGATGGTCGCTTTACGCAGCATCTGACGAACGATAACTTCGATGTGCTTATCGTTAATCTTAACGCCCTGCAAACGGTATACGTCCTGAACTTCGTTAACAATGTAACGCGTCACAGCATGCACGCCACGCAGACGCAGAATGTCGTGCGGCGCTTCCGGACCGTCGGAAACCACGTCACCACGTTCTACACGTTCACCTTCGAACACGTTGAGCTGACGCCACTTAGGAATCATCTCTTCGTACGGATCGCTACCGTCTACCGGGGTGATAACCAGACGACGTTTCCCTTTGGTTTCTTTACCGAAGGAAATGATGCCGCTGATTTCAGCCAGGATTGCCGGCTCTTTCGGACGACGTGCTTCGAACAGATCCGCAACGCGCGGCAGACCACCGGTGATGTCCTTGGTACCGCCAGATTCCTGCGGTACACGCGCCAGGGTGTCACCAGAGCTGATCTGTACGCCATCTTCCAGCTGAACAATCGCTTTACCCGGCAGGAAGTACTGC
>PPYE01275541.1_pt1 | contig 22438 bp, 19 predicted proteins | sample 1559881 | NCBI WGS metagenome assembly PPYE01 (sample SAMN08240022, study PRJNA423297) | Human gut metagenome, whole genome shotgun sequencing project.
CTTTCGTCACTACTTACTTTCAATTTCCAGTGTTTAGATGCTAATACGTGCTTGATTTGATGTAGAGGTTGGTATAACTCGGATTTTGTATATATGCTGAACCAGGCAGCCGGAGACAGAGACATTCTCGCTGAAAAGCTCCATATTTCTAAGGAGCAGATGAAGTTTGTAACAAACAGCGGTCCGGGCGAGGGACTTATCCGCTATGATAAAGTGCTTCTGCCGTTTACAGACCGTTTTCCTACAGATACGGAGATGTATAAACTCATGACCACAAAACCTACTGAGGGTGCGTAAACTGCGCAGAATGGAGGATTTATGAGCTTACAGAGAAAAGAAAATAACCTCCGCAAAGCGCAGGCACGTTTCGATAAAGTCAGCAGACGGTCGAAGCAGTTTCGGATAGACTTCCGCCGTGAGGAAAACAGCAGAGGTCGCTTTCACACCCGTGCATATATCGTCCGTGGTGAGAAAACACACCACGGCGGCAGGGGCATCATTCACAAGGTCGCTAATGCAAAATACTGTATCACTGGCGATAAACCATCGGTCACAAGGACTATAAAATCATGGCAGCCGAAAACTGTCAGGGGCAAGCTGTTCAAGGCAAACGTCCGTGCTGTGAATTTCGCAGTACATGATGTTGCTCAGACGGCGGTCGATACCGGTCTCGCAGCGGAAACTGGCGGTATCAAAACCGCCGACACCGCCCAGCGTGAAGTCCGCAACAAGCTCAAACAGAAATACACCCGTGAAGCGGTGGACGATTATCATCGTGGCGTATTTCTTGTGGGTCGCACGGCGGTCGATGCTGTCAAGGGTACGCACAATCACCTGAAAACAAAGAAGCAGTATAAGCTCGAAAAAGCGAAGTTACAGCTAAAGAAAGCTGATAACAAGATCTATAAGGCGAAAACTCAGAAGCCGAAAATGGCTGCGACAAAAGCCGATTTGAAGAAAGCAAAGGCGGAGTATAAAGCCCGAATTGTAAAAGATAAGGGCAATACGCTCCGCAAGGCGATGAACAAGCGCCGATTGCAGGCATATAAGCAGACAAAGCGTGAGCTGAAATTTGAGCGTAAACAGCTAAAAACAGAACAGCAGTTTCGTGTTAAGAAACTGCGTAATCAGAAAAAGATCAGCAGAAACTCCCGTCCCGGCTTACTTGCATTAACGCCTGCCTCATATTCGGTAAAGCGAATGAAGGCTTCTGCGTGGCAGAAAGCTGTCAATGAAGATCCGGACAATGACGTACTTCATGCGATAGACTCTGCAAAACGCAGAATAGCTGAACCTGTCAAAGATAAGATAAGTAAGCCTCAGCGGTTACAGCGAGAAGAAAAAAAGCGTGATCGCCTGTCCGATGAAAAGTCGAAATCCAATAAAAAACTCAATCGGCAGAAAAACAAGCTGAATGAAAAGCACGATAAATACAAGCAGAGAAAGAATCGTAAACCCAAGAATAAGAACACTAAAAAAACGGTGGCTGAGAGTTTCAAGTCGGCTTTCAAATTCGTGAAAAATGTCTATGAAAAGGAAGTCAAAAAGTTCTTTGCAGCAATAGCAGTTCCGATACTTATTATCTTTTTTGTGTTTGCTTTTATCATCATGATTTTCAGCTCCATAGTTTCAGGCGGTGGTTTTACTCTCGGCACTTATGCGGCGCAGGACTATGACCTTTCCGAAGCTGAAAAGTATTACACGGAGCTTGTTTATAACTTCAATCAGAAAATACTTAAAGTCAGCGATACTTCTGATTGGAAAAAAGGTCTGACTGCTTTTGGTGCTAAGAAAAAAGACCTTAAAGATAAACCCGACAACTGGTACTGGGGCAAATCTTCGGTCTACGATTGGAAACCGCAATATGATTTCGATTGCTACAAACTGTGGGCTTTTCTGTGTGCGTATTACTATGATTTTGATGCCGATGATAACGGCGATATTAAGTATTGGAAATTCAAAAGCGATACAGAGGATTTGCTTGAGGACATTTTTAATGCGGAGTATGAGTTCGTATATTGGTATGACAATAAATCCCGTTGGGAGGAGCTTGACACCTATGTATATTTCGGCGGTGGAAGCAGTACCGACGGCAGTTACTACTATTGCGAGCAATCAGCAAATAAAAGCAACGGAGCTTGGACTTACAAATTCAAGCCGACTTCTTATACCTCAGAGCTTGGTCAGTATCTTGACGGTGACGGCTATTGTTATATGAACAGCAATTATCGTGTACTGAACCCAAACGAAGATTATGCTCTCACGGGCTATTATGTTCTTGATAACCGCTATTATGCAGACAGCGCACATACAAAGCAACCGTTCTATTGGATAGATGATAACGGCAAATTTTTCTTCCAAAATCATGATGGAGATAATCAGTACCGTTCGTTCTACGGTTGGGAGAACGATGATGCTTGGTTCATGATTACAGAATCCGATGCGAGAGCGTGGACAGGCGACAGCAATTGTTCGGCTCTGTATGGCTATGTGCAGAAACAGTATTGGAAAACGGAGTGCAATCTCTACTACAACGTCAAGCAGAAAAAGACTTTTGATGAGGTCATAGAGGACAAGCTAAAATCAATGTCCCACAAGACAGAACGCTGGCAGTATTACAATCTGCTTGTCGGCAACGAGGACGGAAACACACTCTATGGCAATCATCAGACCTTGCATAATCTTCTGCCCGAGCCGTCTATCCGTGACTATTCCCTCAAAAGAGAGTTCGGATATGAAATGACAGGCTGGAATGAAGAAAGTGACGGTCTGTACCAGGGTATCAAGGTGTATGCTGACAGCGGTACAAAGCTCAAAATGCCTTTCAGCGGTAAGATAACCGATGTTGATACCGATGACAACAAGATCACTGTCCGCAAGGACGATGTACAGTATTGGTATGACGGCACGGGCGGTACTAAGCGTGATACGGAAGTCACCATTGCAAATGCGGTGCTTATAAATGACTACGAGGAGGGCGACAGTATCAAGGAAGGCAAGGAATTTGCCAAAACAACAGCCGGAAATGTTAATTTCCACATTTATATAGACACCGACGGCTACGGCTGGGACTATATTGATCCTCGGCTCGTGCTGTATTAACGGAGGTACATAATGGCTTTATATGATGCAAAAATAGAGAGATTCATCAAAAAGGCAGAGCAGCTTGAAAGAAGTATCAAGCGGGATACAGAGGAACGCAGACGGCTTCTCTCCGAAATCACAAGGCTGCGTTACCTCTCGCTCTGCGAAAAACTGAATTGCGAAGGAGAGGAATTAGAGACTATCCTCGCAAGAGAACACGGTCAGATTCAGCGTATGAAAGATCGTGGACTTAGCGATGAGGATATTGATGCTCTCGGAGTAACCGGGAGCGATACTAAAACATTAGATTCTGAGGAGGAAGATCATGAAAGCAAGATTTTTTAGTGCTGTCCTCGCTGCAATGATTCTTGCAACGGCAAGTGTCGGTGTTACAGCTTCGGCAGCCGAAACAACAGAAACGTTATCAGAAGCCACTGAAGAAATAACGGAGACTTCTGCCGATACTGTTGAGGACGAAAACTCTGCAGTAGAGCCTGAGACAGAAACTCCTTCTGCTTCTGATGATATAGACAACATGGAGAAGTTCCGTGAAGTCATGGGTGAGCTTGCTGAAACAGGCGTAACAGATGTTGCCCCCGACTATGACGGCGATCCCTATTACGATACCGACGGCAACGCCACCCTTATCAAGTCGGAGCAGATCATCTATAATACCGAGGAAATGCAGTTCATCGCTGTGACCACAAAGGACGGTCACGTTTTCTATGTGCTTATCAATTACACGGCAGGCAATGGCGAGGACAATGTGTATTTCCTGAACAAAGTTGACGATTATGACCTGTACGCTCTGCTTTACGCAGGAGATGAGGACGATGATGAAAAGGACAAGATCACTCCCGAACAGGCAGCTCAGGAAGCGGAAAAGGCTAACGGCAGAGTGCAGTCCGGCGACAGTAACGATGCTGACTATGCCGAAGATACCGCAGAGGACGGCGAGGAATCGTCTGAGTCAGCAGCTCAGGCAAAGTCTGTTCCTATGAACAAGAATAGTATGATTCTTGTTTTCGGTGTGGTTGCTCTGATCGGTGTCGGTGCCGCAGGCTTCTTCCTGATGAAGAAAAAGAAAGGCGGCAATAAGACAGCGGTTCAGTTTGAGTCTGAGTATGACGATGATACAGAGATCACCGAAGAATCTGAGGACGATATGAGGTTCTACGATAATCAGGACGATGAAGAATAAGAAAGAGAGGGCAAAAGAATGGAAAAGATGAAGAAGATCTGTTTATGTGCGGCAGCGGTGGCAGGGACCGCCGGAATTGCAGGCATTTCTGCTAAGGCAGTTGAGGGCGTGAGAAAGAAGTGGTTTCTCCGTGGCTTTGAAGCAGGACAGTTCATCGGCAATCTGACCGCTGCGGAGAACTTTGCTCAGGAAAAGACCGTGATCCAGCAGAAGTATGACAAGCTCTGCGAGGAGTTTGACGAGCTTCAGGAGAACTACAACAATCTTTTTGAGGACTACTACGATGCCTGAACAACTTTGAACCCAGTGGATTCAAAGTTCCCGACAACAGAACAAACAACATAAGACAATGAGAAAAGAGAGAGAATTTGTCTAATGAAGGTACTCAGCTTATTTGACGGTATCTCCTGCGGTATGCTGGCTCTGCAAAGGGCTGGCATTCCCGTGGAATGCTATGATGCGTTTGAGATCGACAAGTATGCCGTCACGGTCTCAAAGCGTAATTTCCCCGTAATCGTTCATCACGGGAATGTTTATGACGGCGATTTTACGAAGTTTCAGGGGTATGACCTTTTGCTCGGCGGTTCGCCCTGCACCTATTGGTCTATCGCCAAAAAGGACAGAGAGGTTGACTGCAACGGTGAGGGATTCAGGCTCTTTCAGGAATATGTGAGAGCCTTAGAGGAATCAGGCTGTAAGTATTTCCTCTACGAAAACAACTACTCCGTTCATCAGCGTATCAAAGACGAGATCAGCAAAACGCTCGGTGTTGAGCCTATTATGATAAACTCGGCGCTTGTATCGGCTCAGAACCGTAAACGCTGCTACTGGACGAATATCCCGTTTACTTCTTTTCCTGCGGACAAGGGTATCCTGCTGAAAGATGTGCTTGAAAGCGGTATCACTTGGCAGGACAAGTCCTACTGTATGACAGCACGTTACCCAGGGGCTGTTTTGTTCAACACGCTTGAACGCAAGCAGCGAACTATGGTCGCTGAACCTGTCCCGATCAATACATACTTCAACGGCGAAACAATGCCTATGGGAGCCGCCCAGCGTGGACGATATGTTGACGGCGAAAAGACCGAACAGCATATCGAAATTCGTGAGGACGGCAAATCCAACTGCCTGACTACTGTGCAGAAAGATTCGCTTGTATGCTCTCCTGTTCGTATCGGACAGTACGGCAAGGGCGGACAGGGACAGCGTATTTATTCTGTTGTCGGCAAGTCTGTTACACTTTCTGCCAACGGTGGCGGACAAGGGGCAAAGACAGGTCTGTATAAAATAGATTTGCCCGACGGTGACTATATTATCCGCAAGCTCACGCCGATTGAAGCGGAGCGTTTGCAGACTCTCCCCGACAACTATACCGCAGGAATCAGCAATACTCAGCGATACAAGTGTATCGGCAACGGTTGGACGATCGATGTGATCGTCCACATCTTGGGAGGGCTTCACGATGATTGATGAAGCTCTGAACAAGTGCGCCGATAACAACAACTACACCATTTACACAAGTATGTGCAAGGCACAGCGTATCCTGATGCGGTCTTATTATCCTGTGTGCAGTATAAGCGGCGGTTCTGATAGCGATATTGTCCTTGACCTGATTCACAAGGTCGATGAGGACGGCAAGGTCAAGTATTTTTGGATAGATACGGGACTTGAATACTCCGCTACAAAGGAGCATTTAGACTATCTTGAACAGAAATACGGCATTACCATTGAGCGTGTCAAACCCGATAAGCCTATCCCTACCTGTGTGAAGCAGTATGGTGTTCCTTTTCTGTCGAAATATGTTTCCGAACAGATGATGCGTTTGCAGGCTCACGGATTTCAGTGGGAGGACGAACCGCTTGAAGTGCTGTTGCAGAGATACCCTCGGTGCAAGACAGCTCTGCAATGGTGGTGCGGAGAGCGATACTCTGACGAGAACGGTGTTCAGAAAATCAGCAGATTTTCAATTTACCGCAACCGTTTCCTAAAAGAGTTTATCATGCAGAATCCGCCGGATTTCCCCATATCCAACAAGTGCTGTGAATATGCGAAAAAGAAGCCCGCAAAGCGTATCGTCAAGGAACATGATGCTGACTTGGATATAACAGGTATCCGACAGGCTGAGGGCGGTATCCGTTCCGCAGCTTTCAAGACTTGTTTTTCTGAGTGCAAGTCTAAGGGGTGCAACACATTCCGTCCGGTATTTTGGTACACGGACGGCGATAAAAAGGACTATGAGCAGATGTTCGATGTTCAGCACTCCCGGTGTTATACGGAGTATGGCTTGCGGCGAACAGGCTGTGTAAGCTGTCCTTTCAGCAAACATATCAATGAGGAGCTTGCAATTATTGAGGAACATGAGCCGAATCTTTACAAGGCAGCGGTCAATATCTTCGGCAAGTCCTATGAATATACGGCGAAATACCATGCTTTCGTAAAAGAAATGAAGGCAAAGGAAAAGGAGCAGAAAAAGAAAGATGTTTGATCCTGACATACAGAGGAAAGCAATCATCCTTATCATGGGCTTTATTATGGAGTTTTCGGGAGTATCTTCCGAACCTGAACCGATTGAGTTGACAGCAGATAACTTGAATGTATCGACTGTTTCTGTTTCCTGCCTGAAAGTATTATGGGATTCTGAGCCTAACCGTGACTATTCTGTGAGCTGCACGTCTCATGATGATAACTATGCCTACGGCGGTAATATGTACTTTGCGTTCAAAGTTGCGTTCAAAGGCAATGACCTCTGCTACATAACAGGTCTGCGTGAGAATACAGAGTACACGGTGACAGTCGAACCTATTCTTTCTGAGGAAGAAACAGACGGATATTCCGTAACACCTTCAACTGCTGACGGCAAGACCGAAACAGTCAAGGTCATATATGACTTTCCGTATGAGGACGGCTGGACAAACTGCTTTGCAGGCGAAAGAGCTTCGGGACTGACGGCTATGCCCAGCTCAGGGGCAATATACGGTTCAAAGGTCGATACCATAACAGAAACAGGAATACGCCGTGATGAATACGGAGATTACTGCTGTGCTATGAGTGTATGGTACGGATACTGCGGAGATCGTTTCCTGATCGAGCTTGAAAACGGTACGCAGTTTACTACAAAAATATGCGACAGCAAGGGTTATGCCGATGATGGTGAGGGTAAATATCACAACTTCGGCGGCAGCGGAAAGTGTATCGTTGAGTTTATCTATGACGATTATAACTTACCGTCCTGCGTGGCATTCTCAGGCTCATGGGGTTTTTACAACTGGAACGGTCTTGACCTCGGAGCGAATATCAAATCGATCAAAAAAATCAACTACGGTGAACCCGTGGAATACTGAAAAATGTGGAGGTTTCTATTATGAACGTAAAGAAGATCATCAAGGGAATTGTTGGACTCGGTGCTATGGCAGGTGTTGCATACGCTGCATATAAGTTCGGTGAAAGCAATGGCAAGATCAACGAGCGTTTCCGTGAGAAGTACGGCGATGACGAGGACGATATTGAGCTTGACGATGATGAGGACGATGAGTTCAGGTTCCATGATAATATAATCGAGCCTGACGATGAGTGCCTTGCCCCTAATAAGGGTAAAAAGCCTTCTTTCTCTGTAAGCATACATAACTTTGCTCCGCTTGATTCCGTAAAGGTTGAGGGCATCTCAGAGAAAGATATGGATATGCTTGTTTACCATATCTCGCTTGACAAGTACACCTCCAACAAACAGATTCGTGAGTGGCTTGAGGTTGACAAGGATACCGCTGCAAAGGTTATTTCTGCTCTCAGGGAAGCAGGATATATCGGAGACGAGTATTCCAACTATATGATTCCAGTCAACATCACAACTGAGGTGTATTTTCGACTCAGGTCGTACAACAATTCTACAAAGTAAAAGCACACTCCCCCTATCAGGAAATGTGCTTTGATAATCAGATGCTTTTCTCCTATTTTTTCTCCTACAAAAAAGGTTTCTCCTATTATGATATGAAATGTAGGAGAAAGGTGTTTGCTGTCTGTTTCCCAAACTTGTGAATTTATTGATTTTGGGAAACAGACCGTGTTATGTGTTTGTGAGCCAGTCCGAAAAGTCGATGATCTTTATGCCTTCATACTGATAGGCATCGTGGCGTGTCCTTGCGATCAGCATCTTGGGATAAGCATCCTTAATGGACAGCAGCGGTGATACCTCACGCTGAAAAGTTTTTTCATCGGTGATACTATCCGAAACCTGAATATACAGCTTCTCATCACGCTTGATCGCTACAAAGTCAACCTCTTTCTTGTAAAGGACACCGACATAAACCTCATAGCCACGGCGAAGCAGTTCAATAGCTACAATATTTTCAAGCACTCTGCCGTAGTCCATATTCTTCGTTCCGAGCTTTGCATAGCGGAAGGAATGATCGCTGAGGTAGTATTTCTCATTTGTCGAGAGATATTTCTTTCCCTTGATGTCATATCGGCGTACTTTATAAAATGCAAAGGCATTGCAGAGATATTGCATATATGAGCTGACAGTCTTATGGTTGATCTTGTCCTTATGGCTGTTAAAAGTATCAGCAATGGATCTGGCAGATGTGAGGTTCGAGATATTATCCATGAGAAAGTCGGCAAGTCTGTCCATAAGAATCGTATTGCGAATTTTATACTTTTTGCGAATATCCCTGACGATCAGAGTATTAAAGACTTCTGCAATATAGTCATATTTCGCTTGGGCGTCCTTATACACATAAGAGCCAGCCATACCGCCTTCGCAGACATATTTATCAAAGGCAGTGTAGAGGTCAGTATATGCAAAGTATTTTACATATTCAGCAAAGGAAAACGGATAGACCTTGATCTCGAAAGTTCTTCCTGTGAACAGTGTTGCAAGATCGGAGCTTAACAGAAACGCATTAGAGCCTGTGATATAAATATCGAATTTTTCTGATGCGTGTAAGCCATTTATTGCCTTTTCAAAATTATTGCACATCTGTATTTCATCTATCAGGACGAAATTATCAGTGCCTTCCTTGTAGGCTGCGTTGATATAGTCATACAACGGTCTATATTCTGTCAGATCATCAAAATCAGGCAAATTGAAGTTGATGTGTATGATATTGGCAGTCTCGATGTTAGCACTTACATAGCTTTTGAATGCTTCCAGCAATTTGGACTTACCGCTTCGGCGGACACCCGTGATGACCTTTATATCAGGCGTACCGATCACATTGATCATTTTTTCCAGATAGTCTTTTCTTTCAATCAGTTTCATAAGCACTCACGCTCCTTTAACCTTATTATACTACATCTATTTCCCGAAATCAAGTATTTTTAGATTTTGGGAAATAAAAATGAAAGGAAGTCGATATATGGCAATTCTAATCGTGGGCGAAAAGCCCAGTGTAAGCCGTGCAATCAGTTCCGTAGTAGGTGCGAACGCTACAAAGAAAGGGTTACACCGAAGGCAACGGGTATATTGTATCATGGTGTGTCGGTCATTTGGTGGGCTTGAAGTTCCCGAATGACTATGGCAACGGCTGGAACCAGAAATGGAGCTTTTCTCAGCTTCCTATGATTCCCGACAACTGGCTGTTTCAGATTACTGACAGCACAAAGGCTCAGTACAATCTTCTGAAAAACCTCATGAATAAGGACGAGGTAACAGAGATCATCTGTGCGACCGATGCGGACAGAGAGGGAGAATGTATCTTCCGCTATGTGTATAACATGGCTCGGTGCCGCAAGCCTGTGAAGCGTTTATGGATTTCTTCTCTTGAGGAATCCGCTATCCGCAAGGCACTTTCTAATATGAAGCCTATGTCCGCATACGATAACCTGTTCAATGCAGGCTATGCCCGTGCAAGAGCAGACTGGCTTGTGGGTATGAACGGCTCTCGACTGTTTTTCTGTCCGATATGGCGGAAAGCTCAATATTGGCAGGGTGCAGACACCTACTCTTGCAATGATCGTTCAGCGTGATGCGGAGGTCAATGGGTTTATCAAGCAGAAGTATTACACGGCAGACCTCAACTGCGGTGAGTTCATTATTTCTTCTGCAAGAATTGACGATGAAAATGCCGCTGATACACTTGTTTCTGCCTGTTACGGCAGTACGGTCACTATCAGTTCTGTCAAGCGTGAGGCCAAGACCGATAAAGCTCCGAAGCTCTACGATTTGACAACATTACAGCGAGAAGCAAACAAGGCTTTCGAGTACACGGCACAGCAAATACTGGACTATACCCAGTCGCTCTATGAGGGCAAGCTCGTCACTTATCCTCGCACCGACAGCCGGTATCTCAGCGATGATATGTTGCAGACTGCTCTTGAAGTTACTAAGCTCTGCGACAGCTATTTCGGGTTCGGCATCTCCCATACTCCTGATATAAAAAAGGTCATCAACAACAGCAAGGTATCGGGACATCACGCAATTATCCTCACAAGCGGTATTGCAACGGCTGACCTTTCTTCACTGCCGACAGGTGAGAAAAATATCCTCACGCTGATCGCCACAAAACTCATCTGTGCAACGGCTCCGGCACACAAGTATGAAGCGGTCAAGCTGACAGGTATCTGCAACGGTACGGAGTTCACGGCAACAGGCAGAACCGTCCTTGATATGGGGTGGAAACGCTTTATCAGGCAGACCGACAAGGAAAAGCCCGATGAAAAAGCTCTGCCTGCTGTATCTGAGGGACAGACTTTCACGGTAGCAGCAAGCAAGGGCGAACATTTCACAAGTCCTCCGAAGCCCTACACGGAAGATACGCTGTTATCTGCTATGGAACGTGCAGACAACGAGGACTATGACGATGATACGGAGAAAAAGGGACTCGGTACTCCTGCGACACGGGCCGCAACCATTGAATCACTTGTGAAAAACGGTTATGTGGAGCGTGACGGCAAACAACTCAGGGCAACAGACAGAGGCAAGGAACTTGTCAAGGTCGTTCCCGATGAGGTGAAGTCCGCAAAGCTGACGGCTGAATGGGAATCAAAGTTACAGCAGATAGAACACGGCAGCCTGCCCGAAGCGGTGTTCATGTCGGGCATTCAGCAGTTTATCGCTGAGATGTGTCGTAAATACGGTGCGGTGGATAAGTCCGTTTCTCTTTCGGACGGCGGCAATGAGCCTGTGGGCAAATGCCCGAAGTGCGGTGCAGATGTAGTCAAGGGCAAATACGGCTGGTACTGCAAGGGTAAGTGCGGTATGAATATCGCAAAGGTGTATGGCGTGGAGCTTTCCGATACCCAGGTCAAGGGACTGCTTGACGGCAAGTCCACAAGCTACACCTCTAAGGGCAAAAAGACGATCGTCCGTCCTGAGATCGTGGAGAATCCGTACAATGGGAAGATGTACTATCAGTGGAAAACGGAGAGGGGTAATAAGAATGGATAACAACCAGCTTGCGGAAGTCGCAAAGATCCTCGGTGTCTCCGAGGACAGTATTTCCGCTATGGACGATGAGATCAAAAACAGTATGACAGCGGTCTTTGAGACTATCTCTGTCAGGAACGATGAGGACAAGAAGGCAGTCTTTGAAGCACTCGACAACCTGTGGCAGAAAGGCTCGGTATATATCGGACTTGATGAGGTTGCAAAATCAATTGGCATTTTGCTTGTGACACTCCGCAGCCTTGATTACGATACGCAGCAGACTATCGTTTATGAGTACATGATGGACAGCTCGCAAACAGAGCGTTTCTATGACCTTGTGAACAAGGCACTTGCAGTTTCAGAGCTTGGCAATGTTGCAAAGCTGATCGGTGTTCCTGTGCGTGAGCTGAGGCCGCTCCCTCGCCGTATTCAGTAGAATATCTGCGGTGCGTACACAATGGAGTACGATGCCGACAGCACAAACACCGACCTGATCGACCACATCAGGGAGATGATCGCTCCGTGACAGATTTCCCTTACATCTGCGGTGAGGATATTTCCGCTATCAACAACAAGGAGTTTATCCGTATCGAAACGGATAAGGCGCAGGCTATCGTTATCGCCCTCGATAAAAGTGATATTCCTTATTCTGCCCGATTCAGAGATACCGAAATGGTGCTGACCTTTGACGGTAGCTATAGGGAACAGGTCGAAAGTATTATCACAAAGGCCATGTCGGGCGATTATGAAGCATTGCTCTGTGAGCTGCAAGTCTACGGAGTGCCGGACGGCTACTATCGGCTGTTGGGCGAGGTTGCGGAATTGATGAACACAACTATCGGAACATTGCAGGCTCGTCCCGATGAAATTCAGCTTGCACTTTGCAAAACATATACGGACTTTTGGCTCTGCGATGATGCCTCGATTCAGCGAGAGCTTGACCGTGTGATCTCTGTAAACGGCAGAACGGTGTCGGATATTCAGGAGCATGAAAAAATCAAGACTCAGAAGAAAGCTCCGACAGCACCCACACAGGATTCGGCTGAAAAAGTTCGCACATTTGCGGAGCTTTTCGAGAACTATCAGCGCCGAAATGCCAATGACTATTTTACAAGAGAAGCCCACAAACACTTAGCTGAGATCGCTCGGCGCAGACAGAGTACTGAACAGGAGCGTACCATTCAGACCGAAGAATTAGAAAGGAAGAATAGACCATGAAGAAGATCATTGTAATCGGAAGTGCCGTTGTTACAGCTGTGACCGCAGCGGTTATCATCATCGTGAAGCACACAAAGTGAGGTAGCCTATGCCAGTACAGGATAATGACGATAAGAGAACCGCCGACCAGCCTGCGGTCGATGCGGAAGAACTGAGAAGAAAACAGGCTCAGTCTCGGGAACAGCAGCAGGACGAAACCAGCGTTCAGAAGTCGGGAAAACTTCTTCCTCTGCTGAACGCAAAGGCAGAACATCATCAGAGCCGTATCGACTCTCTTGATGAAAAAATCGCCAATCAGACAGATAAGATCGACCGCAACAAAGCGAAGATCGAAGCTCTTTCCGCAAAGGCTGATAAGCTCGAAGATACCAACCGTATGCTGAAAGCTACGATCGGCAATTTGCCGGGTATCGGTGCTGTTATTGCCCTTAACGAGAAGCGTATTCAGGCTATCCGTGAGGAGAAAATTCCTGAGCGACAGCAGAAGATTGACCAAGGGTGAAAGAAAATCGACGCACTGACAGACAAGCGTGACCGTATCGAACACAAGCTCAACCGTGTTATCGCTCTGAACGATACGATCAAAAGCTTTTCTATCGGCTTTAACAAGGAACGCCGTGAAGCTTTTGCCGATGCAATGACAAGGTTGAATGGTGCAACTGTTGATTGCCTGAGCGATAAAAAAGCAACACTTGAAGCGAAAAAGCAGAAAATCCTTGATACTTACAATGATCCTGCAACAAGTGTTGTTGACAAATATAATCTCTCTGAACAGCTCAAAGATGTGAATGAGCGTATTTCAGCACTTGATGATAAGATCATGAAACTTACCCGTCCTGAAACACACTATGAGGAGCAGGTCAATGATCAGCTCGATGCTTCTATGAAGATGACCGGAGATAAGCTCGGTGAAATGGTTCAGAAAGGTACTATGGATATGCCGACACTTGCTGAGACAGCTGTTCAGGCGGCACAGGAGGTCGAAATGCTTGACCGTTCTAAGGTGGCAGAACTTGCAGATCAATTCAATATTCAGCCCCTTGCCAATGTGGAGATGCAGCTTGAAGATGATTACAACATGATCGACGGTATCATTAACAACGGCTCTAAAGAGAACATTGACAAGGTAAAGGAAGAGCTTTCTGAGGGTATTAAGTCTATGAAGAGCCTTGCGGACAATCCTTTTGTTTCTGAGAAAGTCCGTGCTTCTGCGGCTGAGGAGCTTGCAAAGCTGAAAAATCAGCTTGAACTTCTCAATATGCACGATGAAGTTAAAGTCGATAGCTGGCTCTCGGATATGCTTGAAAGCGGTGCTGCCGTTCTGGCCGATGACGGCGGTTTCAAGGTCAACCCCGACTACTACAAAGAGTTGCCGAGAAATGATCGTCATGTGGAGACTATGACGGAAATTCAGGCTGTTGAGGTCATGTCCGCACTGACTGCCGCAGGCGTGGCATATTCCGCTGCCACTAAGGGCGAGGATAAGGTCGGCATTACCGTTTCCAAAGCTGATGTTCCTGCCCTGAATGATGTGATGTACGCTTCTATCGGCAAGATTGCCCATACAGAAGCCGCAAAGGAGAACGGCGGTAAGGGCGAAAAGGGCAAGTATCAGACGATCAATCCCGAATACTATGCTTCGCTCGGCAAGGAAGATAAGCACACCCGTGTTGAGCCTATCAGCACAGCAAGGCAGATCGTGGCAGAGCTGCAAAAGCAGAATATTCCGTATTCTGCGGTAGTCCGCAAGAATGACACGGTAGCTGTCACAGTCTCTAAAGCGAATGCCGAAGCCTACAAGCAGATTGAGAGTGCAGTCAAGGGTGAACGTGCCGTAGAGTTTGTAAACTCAGACTTTTTCAAGGCACTCCCGAAACAGGAGCGTTTCATCCAGCGTATGGACGACGGGCAGGCACGAAAGAAGTCGGCAGAGCTGACCGCAAAGGGCGTGGAACATTCAGCGGTGTTCGTCGGTGAGAAGTCTGCTGTTACAGTCGCAAAGAAGGACTCGCAGAGAGCTTTCTTCTCCCGTGGCAGGATGCAGCGTGATGCCCAGCGTATCAGCGGTCGTGGACAGCATCAGAAACCTCAGCAGAGAGAACAGACACCCAAAAAGAGAAATAATCAGGGGTTGGAATAATAGATGAGAATTACTGACGAACAGAAAGAAAAGGCGAACCTCGTCAATCTTCCTCAGTTCCTCATGGCTCACGGCTTTGACCTGAAGAAAGTCGGCAAAGAGTATGTGTGGAAGGAACATGACAGCCTGCATATCAAGGATAACGGTCCGGGCGAACGTGGTCAATGGTTCAGGTTCAGAGAAAACAAGGGCGGCGACAATATCGGCTTTCTCCGTGAATACATAGATATGTCCTTTATAGATGCAGTTGAAGCTCTGACCGGTGAACACATTGACCGCACCTATACTCCGTCCCGCACATACGAATCGAAACCTGTTCAGCAAACGGCAAGGGAGCTTTCCCTTGCCGAAGCTGATAATAGCAGGCGCGTGTTTGCATATCTGTGCAAGACCAGAGGGCTTGACTATGATATGCTTTCCGCACTTGTGAAGAAAGGCACTATCTCTCAGGAAGAAAAGACAGGCAATGTGCTTTTCAAATATTTCGGTACAGACGGAAAAGTTATCGGTGCTGAAAAGGTCGGCACATCAACGGAGCAAAAATTCAAAGGCATTGCAACAGGTTCGGCTGGCGGTCACGGATTTGAGGTAGTACGCGGCACGGACGAAAAGGCTTTTTTCTTTGAGTCGGCAATAGATATGCTCTCCTATCTGCATATGCACAGCAAAGAGCTTGATAATTGCAGGCTTGTTTCCATGATGGGCGTGAAGCCGAATATCGTTCTTGATACGATTCTCCGTCATAATATCGCTCCTGAGAATGTATTTTTATGCTCCGATAACGATACCGCAGGCAATGATTTTGCCCAGCGTTTGCAGGAGCAGTATCCCGATATGAAGCGTATCGTTACTCCCGATACATATAAAGACTGGAACGATATGCTCAGGGATATTCCAAAACAGATAGAAGTAGAACAAGAGACTAAGACAAAGGAGGTTAACAGCGTGGCTGACATTATTACATACGGCAACAAAATGTGGAATAATGCGACAGACAACAGAGATAAGTCGCTGATATCAATGCAGCTTGCGGATTTCAGCGTGTGCAGAAAATGCTTGAAAAATCGGGTATCAATTATTATGCCTACGAAATGAACAGTACTGTCCGTATGGCGGTGAATGATAAGGATACCGATTGGCTGAGAAAAATCCTTGGCAATATGAACGTTACAAAGTCCAACAGACCGTATTCTCCACCTGAGAAAAACATCATCGGCAATACAGAATATCGTTACATTCCGCAAAAGGAATATGTGACGGCTGACCGTGATCTTGTGCTGAAAATGGCAGAGATCATGTCAAAGCGCAGTATGCAGTTTTCGGGCAGAATCTATCCGTCCGGTAAAGGAACACTGACGGTAAGTCACGCTGACTTCGTTGCTGTCCGCAATATCAAGGACGAAGTGATCAATATGCGTAAGCAGTTTGCAAGTCCTGATAAGGCACAGGAAGTCGGCAACCGTGATTACCGTGCAAACTGTGACACTCGCTATTATATGAGCAAGCTCACACCTGAGCAGTTCAAGGAAGTAAAGCCGTTTGTGGAGACAAGTGTGAGCTATCATGCAGTTTCCCGTGAAGGCAAGGTCGCATTTTCGGTGGATAAGGAGAACGCTCCTGCTTTTCATAGAGCATTGGAGAACGCTGTCCGTGAGGTCGGTATGCTCCGAAATATGGCTGACCTCGGTCTGACTATGGAGCAGAATATCGCTCTTTCGCCCGTTGTTCACCGTCTTGCAGTTGAGGATATGCAGCTTGATCTTGCTGATTTCTTTGACAGCAGATACGATGAAGCGCAGTTTGGCGAGATGCTCTCTCTTGTGAACGCATATATCGCTCAGGCTCCGGCTGAACGCTACGGCGAAAACAGCAAGCTGACCAATATACTTGAAGCGAAGTCCAGCTTTGACCGCAGTATCGAACTTTCCGACTTCTTTTCTCAGCACGATTTCTCCGATGAGCAGAGGGCCGCTATTACGGCTATGTTCGTGGGCGATGTGACAAGAGGACAGATTGACAGCATTGACGAGACTTTCACGCCAGAGGATATTCAGGCATACGATGAAATTCTCCATAATGCTTTGCAGGAATCCGATGTAGCCGACTTCCTGACTGCCCATAAGCAGGCTGTCATTGATCGTGAAAATGCTGAAAGAGTGCTGACTGAGGAAGAAGTGCTGTTCTCGAAGGCTGACCTTGCGAAATTCCTTGCGGAGCGCACTCTTTCTTCTGATGAGTGGGAGGATATGGCGTATCCGCTGTTTGACAGCGGTTATCTTGATAAGCATAAGCCCAGCGATAAGGCGGCTTTCGGCTATCATCTGAGCGAGCCTGCGTTCTATGACCTTGCCCAGCGTTTTCATGACGGTGAGGATATTCGCCGTAAGCTTGCCCTCGGTCTTTTAGATGGTAGCACTTCCTCCAACATTGAATTTGTCTTTGAGGACGGCAAAATATCTGACCACACCTATTATTATGCCGAAAATCTCCGTCACTCCCTGCATTTGGAGAGGACTGAGGGCGGCTTCAAGTGCAGTTTCGGCGGTATGGAGCGTTTCGTTTCCTTTGAGGAGATCGGACAGGCTTTCATCGACCGTATCCATGAGGAATACGAGGACTTGGCTTATTGGGCGGTGCTTGATTTTATCAAGGACGATATTCCCGATATTTCCGATGATACGGTAAAGGAGCTTATCTCTGCATTTGACGGTGCCGCACTTCACGGTTAGGAAAACGGCGATAATATCCCGAAGCTCAACCGCATCAAAAAGGCGCTGTTTGATGTTCTTGGTGACGAGAACCAGACAGAGAAAGCGTTTGCTTGTATCGCAAAGCACAAGTACAATGTGACCTTTGAAGCTGAAAAGCCCGAAAAGCAGCCGGATAGCCTGTCCTTCCATTTCGGCAAGGATAAGGGCGATGAATGGGTAAGCGAAAGTGACATCGTTCACGATTTTGCCCTTGCACACCCCGATTGCAGTTTTGCTCTCGGCAATGCAGTCCTTGAATACCTCGATGAAAAACAGCACTGGGAGAGAAATATCCCTGAGCTGAAAGCGGGCTGGTATAAAAAAACAGACTTCACAATCACTGCTGTCATAGGCGGTGAGGAGTTCAGCTATGAGGGTCGCTTTAATATTGGTGACGGCAAAGGCACGGGCGGCGGTTCGCTGATTGACCATATCCACACATATAATGAGGGTATCCTCGGCTATACGCAGCACCCGTTCAATCAGCCGGAATATAAGGAGAGGGCACAGAGAATGCTTGACATTTTCGTTCCTTTCCTTGAAGCACATTCCGAGCTGACCGCTGAGGAACAGCGTATCTTCGACGATTTCAAGGCACAGCACCCGAACCTCACCTATGATGATGTGGAAAAGGCACAGGGTACTTTCAAAATCTATCAGTTGCCCAGCGGTGAGAAGTATCACGGTGTCCGCTTTGAGGATATGGAACAGCTCAGAAAGGACGGGGTACAGCTCAATCACGATGATTATGAGCTTGTATATGAGGGCATTGTCGGAGAGTTTAGAGGGAATGCAACTATTGAGGGCATTTTTACTCAGTTCAACACCAATCACCCCGAAAATTTTCGTGGTCATTCGCTTTCTGTAAGCGATGTGATCGTCATTTCCGTTGACGGCAAGGATACAGCTTATTTCTGTGACAGCTTCGGCTTTACTGAAATGCCTGAGTTCTTCCGTGAAAAGGAGCTTGTGCAGGAGAAGCCCGAAACTGCAAAGGTGTCCGATCTCGCTGTCGGTGATACTATTCTATATGAGGGCAAGCGCCGTGAGGTCGAGAGTATCAGTGACAAGAGCATTTCGCTGAAAGACCTTGATGCACCTGATTACGGCGGTATTCTGCTTGGCACTTCCGATGTGCTTGCCTATGACGGCTGGCAGCAGGATATGGAGGAAAAGGGCTTTGAGATTCTGTCTAAGGCTGAAAAGCCTGCACCTGTTGTTGATACTCCCGAACAGGCAGAGCATGAGGATAACGGACCAGTCTCTCTGCGAAAAGTCGGTGATTTTTACGAGATGAACGACAAAAATGCAGAGATCGGTGCAGAAGTCCTCGGACTGCGTATGCTCTCCAAAAACGGGCAGCCTATGGTCGGTTTTCCGGCTCATATCAAGGACGAATACTCTGCAAAGCTCTGTGAAGCAGGATACACCGTTCTGATCGAACAGGCATTTGAGCTGAACCCTCCGAAGCGTGAGCCTGAAAAGCTCCAAACTCTGCAACAGGTGGTCGATAAGTTCTTCGGCACGGACTGTGAATCTGCGGAAACTGAGGGCGGCACATGGAAACTGGCTATCGCTGACGGTGATAAGGTCGGTGAACTGTTTTACGGCGGCGAACCTGTCTGCGGTATCTATAACCGTGGTGATAAAATGGAGATCGAGCCGTACCGTGAGCTGTCCACATTCCTGAAGCTCCTGCAAACTGCAATGCTTGAACATAATCCCGATAAGCCTGTGGAGATCATGGATTTTCAGCGTACCTTTGAGACTCCGCTTGATAAGGCAAAGTGGCTTATCAATGATTTCTATGAAGCGGAATACCGTGAGGGTGCTGACTTCTCCAATCTTCACAATGTCGGTCTTGCGTTTACCACGCTGACCGATGATGAGCTGCCCATTCAGGTGACGGCTGACCTCATTGACTATAAGATCACCTATGAATTTGACGGCGAGGTTTACAATACGGAGCAGTATGACAGTATCGAGCAGATGATCGAGAACGGTCTGACGGGACTGGACTTCTCCGACCTCGTTTCCGTTCCCGATGAAGTCATTGAGCGTCATACTGGCAAGGACGAACAGACGGTAGAGCTTATGAGCGATGCCGCCGATGTTTCCGATACTTCTTCTCCTGCGGAAGATGTGCCGTCTGTTACGCTAAAATACAAGGGCGATGCCGAAAGCCTTGACGAGATCAAGGACAAGGCACTTTCCCTCGGTGCTACTGTTATCGTGGACAATGCGGAGGGTATCATTTCCATTGATACCTATGCAGACCACAAGGCAGAGCTTGACGGGCTTGCCTATGAGATTGGTCTTATGGCGGTCGATGATGCTCCTGCGGTGGAGACACCTGTTGAGGATAATGCGGTTATTGATAAACCTCTGTTTACCGATGAAACAGTCATTGACGAAATTCAGCGAAATGAGCAAGATGATATGCCGTTTTGGGAGAATCCCGATATTGAGGGCGAACAGCTTTCTTTATTTGGCGATTCCGAACCGCTGACGGCTTCAAATACTGAAAAGGAAAAATCCAAATCCGAGTTTTCCAAAGGTCCGGTAGTTGACGGTGTTCAGGTCTATGAAGCATTGGCCGCTGAGATCGACCGTGGTACAGGCTTTGTTCACGGTAAGCTCCGTGTGCAGGACTTCTATGAGGAACAGCACCCGACTGTACAACAGTTGGCTGATTTTTTGAAAAAGGAGTACGGCACGGGCGGTCATAGCGGTGAGGGGAAAATCTCGCTCGTCGATTATGACAGCAAGGGGCTGACGTTCTCCTTTGAGAATGGTGAGAAGTTCCGTCATTCGTGGTACAATGTTGCGACAATGACCGAAGCACGGCTCAAGGACGATACCTATCTTTCGGCTGAACAGAAAGCAGAGAGGGCGACACTCAAAGCGGAGCAATCTGCTGAAGAACATACCTCACACGATACTGTGGAAGTCGGTGACCAATTTCGTCACAAGATTACTGGCGAAGTTTCTGAGGTTATTTCGCTGACAGGTGCGTTGCCGTTCTATACGGACGATTGCACTATCTTAAGAGAAAGCGGCGGCTTTGTTATTACGGAGAATATCTCCTATGATAAGCTTCTGAACAGCGGAATGTATGAGTATATCGGCAGAAATGAGCCTGAAAAGGAGCAGCCTGCACATATGAAACCTGAGCCTGTTGCTGATGTTACACCCGAAACAGAAAAGCCCGATATTCCCGATGTAAAGAACCTGTCTCAGCTCAAAAAGGCTATCAAGCCGGGCATGATGTTTGAGATCAGCGATCATCTCCGTCCTGAGTGCGTAGGAGAACGCAGAATCGTTACGGGTGTAAGCACCGTTGATTTTACTTCCCGAAAGCTCGATGAAAACGGAGAGCCTGCGGGCAAGGATATTCACATGGAATTTGACCGTGCAAAGAACTGGACTTTCGACGGCGGCGAGCTGACCTCTCGGCTCGACAACGGCGATATGCTCATGTCATTCCATTTTATTGACGGCTTGGAGCGTACCAAAGAGCCGGAGCGTGAGACTATTACAGCAGAGGTTGTCAGTTCTGATGAACCTGTTGCAGAAGAAAGCACCACGCCTGCACCAACTCCCGATAAGGGCGATAACTTCATGATCACCGATGATAACCTCGGTGACGGCGGTGCTAAGATGAAGTTCAGAGCCAATGTCGATGCGATCAGAACGCTGAAAACACTTGAAGTGGAAAAGCGTCCTGCAACGGCTGAGGAAAAAGAAATCTTGTCGAAATATGTCGGCTGGGGAGCTTTGGCAAAGGCTTTTGATAAGGACGATCCGAAGTGGGTCACAGAGTATAAGGAGCTTTCCGAGTTGCTGACTCCGCAGGAATATGCTCATGCACGTTCAACGGTAAATGATGCGTTCTACACTAGCCCGACAGTTATCGACGGAATTTTTGAAGCTCTCGGCAATTTTGGCTTTGACGGCGGCAACGTATTAGAGCTTGCAATGGGTATCGGAAACTTTTTCGGACGTATGCCCGAAGATATGCAGGCACACTCTCAGCTCTACGGCGTAGAGATCGACTCGTTGTCGGGCAATACTACTCGAAGCTCCTCGGTAAAGACTTTGACAGGGAATATGACGGCTTTGTGTGCCGTGACAACTTCGGTAAGCTGATTACGCCAAACTTTGTAACTACTCACTTCAAGTACATCATTAAGAAAAATAAGCTCAAACACATTCGATTCCATGATCTTCGTCATTCATGTGCCAGTCTGTTGCTGGCAAACGGAGTATCCATGAAGGCGATCCAGGAGTGGCTCGGACATTCAACATTTAATGTTACAGCCAATTTTTATAGTCACCTCGACTTTCATTCCAAAGTGGAGTCTGCGGAGACTATCGCCAAAGTGTTGGGTGGAGACAGTACAGATACGGAACAGGCTATCCATGATAAAGGTTCAGAGGACGAAAAAAATCGCAAGTCCTCAACCTGAGAACCTGCGATAATTGTGTGCCAATCGTCTACCCATTCTACCACGGCGGCATTATAAAAAAAGTAAAAAAGTTAATCAAGTCAACTTGACACGGGGGATAAAAATCTTTTGTGCTAAGACCAAAAATGAAAGTGAAATTGAAAAAAGCAGCGATTTTGGTAGAAAATTTGGTAGAAATTCGGTAGAAAAACGCTCATTCACAAGAAACTTTTCTAC
>PPYE01107612.1_pt1 | contig 22427 bp, 13 predicted proteins | sample 1559881 | NCBI WGS metagenome assembly PPYE01 (sample SAMN08240022, study PRJNA423297) | Human gut metagenome, whole genome shotgun sequencing project.
TATCAGTCTGGTGAACTGCAACGACATGAAGGTAGGCGATATGATCGAGACATTCGAAGAAATAGAAGTGAAACAGACGCTGTAAATATAGTAAGGTTATAAGTGTATTATAATGTTATAATATAGCAGAGGTCATGATTGATAAAGAGGTGGTAATGTGGTACTGTTTGCAGAACACCACCTTACCACCTTATTTTTTATCATTCGGCACCTTCTCATTATAATCAGCTTATATACGACTTATTGGTTTATAGCTTATAACATAATAAACGTGGCAACGATTGATATAATTATCCTTATTGTAATAGGCGCCGGAGCGATTGTAGGTTTTGTAAAAGGCTTCATTCGTCAGTTGGCTTCTATTTTGGGGTTAATAGTCGGTCTGTTGGCAGCGAAAGCTCTGTATGCTTCTTTGGCGGAAAAGCTTTGCCCGACAGTGACGGATTCAATGACAGTTGCGCAAGTGTTGGCTTTTATCATGATCTGGATTGCCGTACCATTGATCTTTGTATTGATTGCCTCGCTATTGACAAAAGCAATGCAGGCTATTTCGTTGAACTGGTTGAATCGCTGGTTAGGAAGTGGGCTGGGAGCACTTAAGTTTCTGTTGTTAACGAGTGTAGTGATTGGTGCGATAGAGTTTGTGGACAGCGATAATAAGTTAATTAGTGCAACAAAAAAGGAAGAATCTTTGTTATATTATCCGATGGAAACGTTTGCGGGGATCTTTTTCCCTGCTGCGAAGAATATGACGCAACAATATATATTAGAGAATAAAGATAAAGATGCAACAAGAACCCAATAAAATGAAACCCAATCAGAAAGACGAACTTGAAAAGAAGACTGATAATGAGTTTGTCCGGAAATTTGCGGAGGAGAAATATAAATACGGTTTCACCACAGAGGTGCATACGGACATCATTGAGCGTGGACTTAATGAAGATGTCATTCGTCTGATTTCATCGAAAAAGGACGAACCGGAGTGGTTGCTGGAGTTTCGACTGAAAGCGTATCGCCATTGGCTGACGCTGGAAATGCCTACCTGGGCACATCTCCGTATCCCTGAAATTGATTATCAGGCGATTTCTTATTATGCCGATCCGACAAAGAAGAAAGAAGGACCGAAGAGCATGGAGGAAGTCGATCCTGAACTGATAAAGACGTTTAATAAACTGGGAATTCCTTTGGAAGAGCAAATGGCTCTTAGTGGAATGGCAGTGGATGCCGTTATGGACTCTGTTTCCGTAAAGACTACCTTCAAGGAAACGCTGATGGAGAAAGGAATTATATTCTGCTCGTTCAGTGAAGCCGTGCGGGAGCATCCGGATTTGGTGAAGAAATATATGGGCTCGGTAGTAGGTTATCGGGACAATTTCTTTGCAGCGTTGAATTCCGCAGTGTTCTCTGACGGCTCTTTCGTGTATATTCCGAAAGGAGTACGTTGCCCGATGGAGCTTTCCACTTATTTCCGTATCAATGCCCGTAACACGGGACAGTTTGAGCGTACGCTGATTGTAGCGGATGATGATTCGTATGTTTCTTATCTGGAAGGATGTACGGCTCCGATGCGGGATGAAAATCAGCTGCATGCCGCTATCGTTGAGATCATTGTGCATGACCGTGCAGAGGTAAAATACAGTACCGTTCAGAACTGGTATCCGGGAGATGCAGAAGGCAAGGGCGGTGTATACAACTTTGTGACTAAACGCGGTAACTGTAAAGGAGTGGACAGTAAATTATCCTGGACACAAGTGGAAACCGGTTCGGCAATCACCTGGAAATATCCTTCCTGTATCCTGACGGGCGATAACTCGACCGCTGAATTCTATTCCGTAGCTGTAACGAACAACTATCAGCAGGCAGATACCGGAACGAAGATGATTCATCTGGGTAAGAACACTCGTAGTACGATTGTAAGTAAAGGCATTTCTGCCGGACATAGTGAGAACTCCTATCGTGGGTTGGTACGCGTGGCCGAGAAAGCGGATAATGCCCGTAATTATAGCCAGTGTGACTCTCTGTTGCTGGGAGATAAGTGTGGTGCACATACCTTCCCGTATATGGATATTCACAATGAGACGGCAGTGGTAGAACATGAAGCTACGACAAGCAAGATTAGTGAAGACCAGATATTTTATTGCAACCAGCGCGGTATTCCGACAGAAGATGCTATCGGACTTATTGTGAACGGATATGCAAAGGAAGTGTTGAATAAACTTCCGATGGAGTTTGCGGTAGAAGCACAGAAGCTGCTTACCATCTCATTGGAAGGAAGCGTGGGGTGATGTTGACTTTTTAATAGTAAATCGTAAAATCGTAAATATAATCATGTTAGAAATAAAAGACCTGCATGCCAGCATTAATGGCAAAGAGATATTGAAAGGTATTAACCTGACGGTGAATCCCGGTGAGGTGCACGCTATTATGGGACCGAATGGTTCCGGTAAAAGTACGCTTTCCTCCGTATTGGTGGGTAATCCGGCTTTTGAGGTAACAAAAGGTTCGGTCACTTTTTATGGAAAGGATCTGTTGGAGTTGAGCCCCGAAGATCGTAGCCATGAAGGAATCTTCCTTAGTTTCCAGTATCCGGTGGAAATCCCGGGTGTGAGCATGGTGAACTTTATGCGTGCTGCTGTGAATGAGCAACGTAAATATAAAGGTCTGCCTGCACTGACAGCCAGTGAGTTTCTGAAACTAATGCGTGAGAAACGTGCGGTGGTAGAGTTGGATAATAAACTGGCTAACCGTTCGGTGAATGAAGGCTTTTCCGGTGGTGAGAAGAAACGGAACGAGATTTTCCAGATGGCTATGCTAGAACCGCGTTTGAGCATCCTCGACGAGACAGACTCCGGTTTGGATATTGATGCGCTCCGTATTGTTGCGGAAGGGGTGAACAAGTTGAAAACTCCTGAAACAAGTACAATCGTTATTACCCACTACCAACGTTTGCTCGATTATATCAAGCCTGATATTGTGCATGTCCTTTATAAAGGTCGTATCGTAAAAACTGCCGGACCGGAACTTGCTCTGGAACTGGAAGAAAAAGGATACGATTGGATCAAGAAAGAAGTAGGAGAATGACAAATATAAAACGATGATGGTTGAACAACAATATATAGAACTTTTCTCACAGACGGAAGCGATGATCTGTAAGCATAGTGCCGAAGTGCTGAATGCACCTCGTGCGTCAGCATTTGCCGATTTTGAGCGACTCGGATTTCCGACCCGTAAGATGGAGAAGTACAAATATACGGATGTGAGCAAGTACTTTGAACCGGATTTCGGTTTGAACTTGAATCGTTTGGCTATTCCGGTCAATCCGTATGAAGTGTTTAAGTGTGATGTGCCGAATATGAGTACCTCCTTGTATTTTGTGGTAAATGACACATTTTATAATAGAGCGCTTCCCACAGGAAATCTGCCGGAAGGTGTGATTTTCGGTAGCCTGAAAGAAGTGGCCGAGCAACACCCGGAATTGGTGAAGAAATATTACGGTCAACTGGCAGATACCTCTAAAGATGGTGTGACTGCTTTCAATACCGCTTTTGCACAAGATGGCGTTGTCTTTTATGTGCCGAAGAATGTGGTGGTGGAAAAAACAATCCAGTTGGTAAATATCCTGCGTGCAGATGTTAACTTTATGGTGAACCGTCGCGTACTGATTATCCTGGAGGATGGCGCGCAAGCCCGTTTGCTGATTTGTGACCATGCAATGGATAATGTGAACTTCCTGGCGACACAAGTTATTGAAGTATTTGCTGGTGAGAATGCGGTATTCGATATGTATGAACTGGAAGAAACACATACAAGCACAGTTCGTATCAGTAACCTGTATGTAAAGCAAGAGGCCAACAGCAATGTATTGCTCAACGGAATGACTTTGCATAATGGTACTACCCGCAACACGACCGAAGTGTTGCTGGCAGGAGAAGGAGCCGAAATAAACCTTTGTGGTATGGCGATTGCCGATAAAAACCAGCACGTAGACAATCATACAAGTATTGACCATGCCGTACCGAACTGTACCAGCAATGAGCTGTTCAAGTATGTGCTCGACGACCAGTCGGTAGGTGCGTTTGCCGGATTGGTACTCGTGCGCCCCGATGCACAACATACGAATTCCCAACAGACTAACCGGAATCTTTGTGCTACGCGTGATGCAAGAATGTATACACAACCTCAATTGGAGATTTATGCGGATGATGTGAAATGTTCGCATGGAGCAACAGTAGGCCAGTTGGATGAAGGCGCATTATTCTACATGCGTTCGCGCGGTATTGCAGAGAAAGAAGCCCGTCTGCTGTTGATGTTCGCATTTGTCAACGAAGTGATCGATACCATTCGTTTGGAAGCGCTGAAAGATCGTTTGCATCTATTAGTAGAGAAACGTTTCCGTGGCGAGTTGAATAGATGTCAGGGTTGTGCCATTTGTAAGTAACCACTAAAAAATAATGAACGTGGATATTCAAAAGATACGTGAAGATTTTCCGATATTGAGCCGTACGGTTTACGGTAAACCTTTGGTTTATTTCGACAACGGTGCGACAACACAGAAACCCCGTCTGGTGGTTGATGCGTTGGTGGATGAATATTATTCCGTCAATGCCAATGTGCATCGCGGCGTACATTATCTTTCCCAGCAAGCTACGGAACTGCATGAAGCTTCCCGTGAAACGGTACGTGAGTTTATCAATGCCCATAGCACGAATGAAGTTGTCTTTACACGCGGAACAACAGAAAGTATCAACCTGCTTGTTTCCAGCTTCGGCGACGAGTTTATGGAAGAAGGGGATGAAGTGATTGTTTCCGTGATGGAACATCATAGCAACATCGTTCCCTGGCAACTGTTGGCTGCCCGTAAAGGAATTGCCATAAAAGTCATCCCGATGAATGATAAAGGCGAACTTCTGCTGGATGAATATGAAAAACTATTTTCCGAACGCACGAAAATAGTCAGCGTAGTTCATGTATCGAACGTACTGGGTACAGTGAATCCGGTGAAGGAGATGATCGCAACAGCTCATGCGCATGGTGTACCTTGCCTGATAGATGCTGCACAGTCTATTCCTCACATGAAAGTGGATGTACAGGAGTTGGATGCCGATTTTCTGGTATTCTCCGCCCATAAGATATATGGTCCGACAGGTGTCGGAGTACTTTATGGAAAAGAAGAATGGTTAGATCGCCTTCCACCTTATCAGGGAGGAGGAGAGATGATTCAGCATGTCTCTTTCGAGAAGACCACTTTTAATGAACTTCCTTTCAAGTTTGAAGCCGGTACGCCCGACTATATCGGAACTACCGGACTGGCAAAAGCCCTTGATTATGTGAACGGACATGGCATTGAACAGATAGCCGCCCATGAGCATGAACTGACAACTTACGCTTTGCAACGTCTGAAAGAAATCCCCCATATACGTATATTTGGTGAAGCAGCCGAACGGGGAGCGGTCATTTCTTTCCTGGTGGGAGATATCCATCATTTCGACCTCGGCACGTTGCTGGATCGTCTAGGTATTGCCGTGAGAACAGGGCATCATTGTGCACAACCTCTCATGCAACGTCTTGGCATAGAAGGAACTGTACGTGCTTCGTTTGCCATGTACAATACCAAATCGGAAATAGACACTTTGGTGGCAGGAATTGAACGTGTCAGCAAGATGTTTTAAAGATATGAGCTGCTATTCCTGTGGAGTAGCGGCTTTTTTTATTCTTTAACTAAAAAAAGAGGGCCTCGAGTGCAGTGATTTGAGCTTTCGTGCGTCTAATAGGTAAAGAAACAAAATGTTCATTGAATATCAGGAGGGTCGTGAGACCATGCTTATATTATATAAATTCTCTCTCTTTAACATTAATGCAGCTATATCGTAAAAAGTTACGGTGTAGCTGCAACTTTTTTAGAGACTTCCTCCGTCTAATAGAATAGTTGTAACCATTGAAACAGCTGTTGCGATTGAAGATGAATTGAATATTATTGTATGTAAAAAGAAAGGGGAAACGCTGATAACAGCGAATCCCCCTTTTTTATCGATTATTTCCTTCCTTTTTATTCAGCAGTCAGCTCAATTACGCGGCTGAAAGCCTGATTTGTTGTGAAAGCATTGATTCCCACTTTCATCAGATAATCTCCTGAATAAGTTTTCTCATTGGCAGCCAGATTCGATTTGGAATTCGGCATCAGGTTGATTTCTTTCACCTTATACATTTTCTTCGCATCCAGTCCCTGAAGTTTTACCGGGAGCAGTTTCTCACCGAAACGTGGGTGGATATCGTAGGTATAAAGCACAGCTTTGTTCTTATCCGGTGAGGCATACATGAGAGACATGTGATTGCCATCGTAGGGAGAAACCAATCTGTATTGATCGCCGTCCAGAATCACTTTTTTCAGACGCGTCCAGTTGGCAACTGCATTCTGGCAGTAAGTCTGTTCGTCTGCATTCAGTTCCTTCAGTCCAAGGTCAAAGCCCAGTTTGCACATACTTGCCACATCCGTACGGAACTTCACGCTTGTGTTCTTGTTCCAGCTGGTTACGTGTGCACACATGGCTTTTGCCGGGAAGATTTGTGAGAATCCCCACTGGATAAACAGACGTTCTATCGGGTCTGTGTTGTCGCTGCACCAGAATTCTGTGTAATATTTCAGAGCTTCGTAGTCGCAACGGGCGCCACCGCCGGAGCAGAGCATCATTGGCACGTTTGGATATTTGTCTTTGATACGTTTCAATACATTGTATATACCACGTACATGGTCGATATAAAGCTGTCCCTGTTTATTTTTTAAATATGGAGAATAAACATTTGTAATTGGAGAGTTACAGTCCCATTTAAAGAAAGCCACTTCCGGATTCTCTGTCAGGATCTTATCCACTACACCATATACAAAGTCCTGTACTTTCGGATTGCTAAGATCGAGTACCAGCTGATTACGGTAATAATATGTTTCGCGGTTAGGCAGTTGGATAGCCCAGTCGGGATGTTTTTCGAACAACTCACTTTTAGGGTTAACCATTTCCGGTTCAATCCAGATACCAAATTTCACTCCGGCTTCTTTGGCAGACTGTACAAGGGCAGGAATACCGCCCGGCAGTTTGGATCTCATCACTTCCCAGTCACCCAGTCCGGCATTGTCACTGTTGCGTGGGTGCTTGTTGCCAAACCAGCCGTCATCCAGCAGGAACATATCTACACCAAGATGTTTAGCTTCCTTCATCAGTTCGGCAAGCAGTTCCTCATTGAATTTGAAGTAAGTATTTTCCCAGTTGTTTAATAAAGTCATACGGTCGCCTTGTCCGTCTTTCAGCTGATAGTTGCGTGCCCATGCGTGAAGGTTGCGGCTGGCTTCGCCCGTACCGTTGTTGCTGAAAGTAAAGATGAATTCAGGAGTTGTAAACACTTCATTCGGCTTCAGTTCATAATCAGATGCATAAGGATTGATGGCGGGGATTACACGGAGGTTACCTACGTTGTCCACTTCGAAAGTGAACTGGAAGTTTCCTGTCCATCCGATAGTACCTAGCATGGCACGTCCCTGCGCTTCCTGTGCCGGTTGTTCAAAACCAAGCTCAAAGAACGGGTGGGTGTGCATGGCAGCACGGCTTCCCAGTTTGGTGTCGATCACCTTTTTACCGAACAACAGAGGTTGTGTGCTCATTTGTGCTTCTTTTGCCCAATCGCTACTGAATTCTGTCAGGTAATATTCGTTTCCGGAGAAATAAAGCATGGTGGAAGCATAACGCCATAAGGTCACAGGCTTCTTTTCAGCATGTTTGATTTCGCTCCACGTCTTGATGACGTTTTCTTTCGGATAAGCGATGTAATGTAGTGTGACTTCTACCGGATACTGATTATCTTTTAGTTGAATGATCGTTTCCGTTCCGCCCGCCACTGCCTTCTGCTCGGAGGATATATAGCGGAGAATCGTACTTGGGTTTCCATCATTGTGCGTGATAGCTACAGCCGGTTCAAAATAATCTTCGGCGCCGGAGCCCGGATATACTTCCCATCCTCGGGTGGATACGCTACCGTCACTTCCTCCTTTTACGTAAGGAGAAAAGTTGTTGATGTCTTTCTCGTTCAGTAACTTATCGCCCAGATAAGCCTGATAGAGTCGTCCGTTAGGAGCTACTTGGAGAATTAAGTCTGTGTTGTCCGTTGCGATGCGGATAACGTTCTTTTCCTGGGCGTCCACTTGCGCCAGGGTAAACAATGCCATAAGTAATACGAGAAGTTTCTTCATGGTTTTTTAATAATTAATTAGGTATTAGTTAGTTTGTGGGCATAGAATGCCGCAAAGATAATTATAATTCGTCAGGAATGAACTAGAATTTAATGCTTGCGCTAAATTCTACGGTAAATGGGCGTAAATAATTTCCACTCATATAGTTGCCTGCATACTGGGCAGCTTCTTCTTTGGTAATCAGTTCCGAACCGTTGATGGTTCCGCTGGCCCCCTTCTGATTCAGGAAGTTGATGACTGTTGCCCCTAAAGAAAGATGCTTGTTTACATTCCAGTTGATCCCCCCGAAAGTTTCCCAGCGACCGTTGAAATAGAGGGCTTCCTGGAGATTGGCGTAAGTCTTGCCGAAATAGCGGAAACTAAGCCAAAGGCGTAAGTCCTTCGTGATATTATAGCTTGGGTCGAGTTCGACAAGAATCTGCGGAATCTCTTTTACAATCATCCCATTGGCGTTGACAGACATTTCCGAACCATCGTTGAATGTGACGCTTGCGTTATAGTTCTTGTAAACAGGTTTCTGATACGTGAACAGAGCGTGCAGGTGAAAACCTTTGAACGGGTCGATTTCGGCAGATGTGGTCCATCCCAGTGTTTTGATATTATAAATAAGCAATACGGTCTTTCCTTCTTCCGTTCCCGGTTTCGTCAGGTTTTGCTGGTCAATATTATTAGATTTAGAGATATAGGTAACCATAGAGGTGAGGTTGATCCACTTGTTCTTGTAGAACAAACCGCCACGGATTAACGGTATGGTGACACGTTTGTATTGCTCTTCCGTAGGACCTGTTCCGGCATATTCGTTGATACGTGGGAAGCGGGTGGCTACTGTTCCGTCGGCAGTCAGGCCGAATTGCCCGGTTACGTTGTAAGTGGCGCGGAGCGTGGCGGCATAGTTCAGTTTATCCTTTACCACTTTGGCGGGATGAATGCTGCGTTGTGTGGCAATGATATTTCCTGTTTCTTCCTCTTTGCTATAAGTGGTAAAGTCGCCGATGCGGAAACCCGGGAAACGGGAAGCGGATATTTGATCGGCACTCATCCGGTAATATTCCAGGCGTCCGCCATAATAGATATTGAATTGGGGAGTTACTTGCCAGTTGTCTGTAAAGTAAAGGGCGAGTTTGTTCTCATATCCCTTTGTATATTCGGGACTAAGTTCGTTGTACCCGTATGTCTGTACGCGCTGACCGGTCAGAGTAGGGTCCAGGGAACTTGTAGTTGTGGAAGTCAGCAACTGTGGATAGTTCTGTACGGTGGCCATCCATTGCAGAGAAGAGGAATAATAATCAAGATGGTAATACCATTCGTTCACTCCCAGACGCAGATCATGGTTGCCAAAGGTCTTGTTTAGCTCGGAAGTGATTAGGAAGTTTTTCACTTTGCCTACGTGCAACCAGGTGCGGCGACCTTCTGCCAGTCCCTCATACGGATCACCGTTTGATAGCGTAAAACCATCGTTGGCGGTTACTTCGCTGATGGTGCTGCCTCCGAAGTCGACATAGTTGGCACGTGGAGCATCCATATATTTCAGATTGAATTTCCATAGCAGATCGTTCCTGAAACGATAATCGGAGATCAATGCAATCTCATTGGCACGGTTTTCAGAACCATCGCCCAAATTCCATGTTTTCATCTTTCCGTCTCTTACGTCCATGTATGGAAAAGAACCGTTCTGCGGAACATAAGAATTTGTTCCCAGTTTGAAACCGTCTATCTCTTTGACCGAGCCGTCGCCGACATAGATAAAAGGAGCTGCATTGGCATAGCTGGCCGGATTTTCACTGCGGGAGTGTTTGTAGAGCAAAGATATTTTGCCGCGTCCGTTGTTGAAGAGACGGGTCAGGCCGGCATGATAAATCTCTGTGCGGTCTGCATAGTTCGTAAATTCCAGGTCGAAACTTCCCGGGTCGAAGTTCTGGTAAATGCTTGCCGTGTAAAGCCATTGGTTATTGATGGCTCCTGAAACATTGAAGTCGAAGTTCTGCATACCGAAATGATTGGTGCGGTAGTTTAATATACCTTGGAAATCCTTTTGTCCCAGTTTGCTGAATGAGTTGACGGAGTAAGCAATATTACCGGTCGTGATGGCCGATTCGGAAGGAGATAAAAGTCCTACTTCTCCCAGGCTGCTGTCGCTACGCCAATGAGCGGCAAGTTTGTGAACGGTAGAGGAATATACGGCAGGAAGTCCATTCTCATAGACATTAACGTCCTCGCTGGGAAGGCCGATTTGAATTTCGCGGGGTTTGTTGGCGTCAGAAGCATTCAGCATCACATTGCGTTCGCCTTCTTCTGATTCTTTTTTAGTAGAGTTGGCAGGAATCGTATCCTGCTTCATTTCGGTTCGGTTCGTCTTTTTCTTGTTCACCTGAATGTTCGCTGCATTCCCGTTGGAAGGAATCAGTTGCAACAGGGTTGCTAGAGTAAGGCAACTAAAGGTTACTTTTTTCATCACTTGTATTCATTTAAAGATTTGGAAGTTCACATCGGTTGTGTCATTTTGACGAAGGCAAAGATAGGAGGAGGAGAAACAAGTGGCTATACTCTTTTTTGTCAAGATGTGCAAGAGATGTTTCAAGTGTGCGATAGCCCTTTGCAGTGCGACATTTATTGCCATCCGTGCAACAAATGTTTCATCCTTCCTATGCATTTAGCGTAAAAAAAACTATATTTGTCGCTATCTAATATCTGTGTATGAAAAGGAAATTGCTGCTTTTTCTCCTTTCTATTTGTTTTTTCCTTCCGGATTTTGCCGCGACGGGACAGTATAACTTTATCCGTGTAGATGGAGGAAGCGGTCTTTCGAACAGTCATGTCAAGTCCATTATTCAAGATAGTTACGGTTTTATCTGGCTGGGTACGCGCAACGGTCTTAATCGTTATGACGGCGTGTCGATGAAGCTTTATAACTGCTATGACGAAACTTTGCAGCATGGCAATCAGGTCATATCCGCTCTTTTTGAGGATAATCACCGTCAATTATGGGTAGGTACGGATGATGGTGTTTATATTCAAGAGCTTGCTACCGGGAAGTTTTCGTTCTTTGATGCCCGCACAGAGAGCGGAGAGCAAATCAGATACAACTGGATTGAAGATATTCTGGCAGATCATTCAGGAAATATCTGGGTGAATGCACCGAATCAGGGAGTTTTCCGCTATCAGGTGGAGACGGGTAAACTGTTCCGCTATATTCCCTGTCCCAGTAAGGATAAAAGCAAGGACTTTCCGCAGTCTATCTGTGTAGATAAAGAAGGTACGGTCTGGGTGGGTACGTATGGAGCGGGAATTTACCGTTACAGTCCGGAGCAGGATAAGTTTGTGCCCTATGCAACAGAAGCCCTTAAAGGGGATTTCATCTTTACTCTGTGCGATTATGGCGATGAACTGATTGTCGGAGTGCATGAAGAGGAACTGAAACGGTTCAATAAAAAGACTGGAGAAGTGAGTATATTCCCTGCGCCCGAAGTACATCGAAAAATTATCCGCTACGCTGTTTGCTTCGGAGACGAGCTGTGGGTGGGTACGCAGAATGGCGTTTATGTGATTAATGAGAAACACAACAGTGTGCAACATATTCCTGCCGATGCCGGAGGGAAGTATGGGCTTGGAGATGCTATCGTCGATAAGATTTATCGTGATCGTGAAGGGGGAACCTGGATCTGTACGCAATTTGGAGGAGCCAGCTATCTGCCTGTACGTACGCTCGATTTTTCGGTTTATCTTCCGGGAGCGCCCGGTACAGTCAGCGGACGACGCATCAGTGAATTGGCGGAAGGAAAAGACGGAGTGGTGTGGGTTAGTACACAGGATGGCGGTGTTTGCTACTGGAATCCGGGAACACAGACTTTCACTAAAATTCCCCAGTCGCCTGACCGTCAGAATGTATTAAGCCTGTTCGCTTCGGATGATTTGGTTGGCGCAGGTTACTTTAAAGGGGGCATTGACCTGATTGTTCCTCAAGATCAGGTTCAGACGTTCTATCCCGCACAACTTGGTATCAGTGAAGGTTCCGTGTTTGCCCTTTACCGCGATCGTGGGGGAGCAATCTGGTTGGGTGATGGCTGGAACATCTTCCGTTCGGCCGACAAAGGACAGACTTTTGAGAAAATGGAGCAATTCGGGTATGCTTATATGCGTGATATTCTCGAAGATAAATCCGGCAATATATGGGTGGCAACGATGGGCAGTGGAATATTCCGGTATCATCCGCAGACAGATCAGATGGTCAGCTATAAATGTATACCGGGGGACAGCACTTCTATCGGAACAAATGAAGTGACAGGTATTTCGGAGGATAGTAAAGGCTTTATCTGGTTTTCTACAGACCGGGGCGGATTGTTGCGTTTTAACCCCGAAACCGGAAGATTCCGGACATACACCAAAGCGGACGGGCTTCCGGACAACGTAACATATAAAGTCGTGGAAGACCGGCAACATCGTATCTGGTTCGGAACAGACCGTGGGCTGGTTTGTCTTTATCCGGAAACAGACAGCCTGCAAGTTTTCAACCGAAATGACGGGTTACCTGATAACCAGTTTAACTATAAATCGGCCTTGGCTGCCTCTGATGGTACTATTTGGATGGGAACTATCAATGGATTGGTCTCTTTTAATCCACAAATTGTCCATCCGAATACTTTTGTGCCTCCAGTCTATATCACCGGAATGTACGTGCAGGGACGTGAAACTCCTTTCACGGCGGATGGTGTGCAACTGCCTTACCGTTCTAACGTCAGCTTTGATTTTGTAGCTTTAAGTTATACCTCACCGGGTGCAAATCGCTATGCCTACAAAATGGAAGGGATAGATAATGACTGGAATTATACATCTGATGTGCATACAGCGTCTTATGCCCAGCTCCCGCCGGGAGACTACCTGTTCCGTGTGCGGGGCAGTAATAATAATGGTGTCTGGAATCAGGAAGAAGCTACTTTATCAGTGCGTATTCTTCCACCTTGGTGGCGTACAGTGTGGGCTTACCTTATCTATATCATTGTAGTGTCCGGCAGCTTTGTCTTGACTCTTCGCGCCTATCGCCGCCGGGAAGTACAAAAGATCCGTGAGCAGCAATTATTGGCAGAACTGGCGCGTGAGCGTGAATCCCATCGTACGCATGAGATGTTTATTAATCAGATCACTTACGGAGCTTGTACTCCGCAAGGGGGTGCGATGTCACGGGCTGATGAACAACTGATGTCCCAACTGATAGCCAAAGTGCGTGAGAATCTTTCCGACGCCAATTATAATGTGGAAGCATTGGCTGCAGCCATGAATATGTCCCGCTCCAGCCTGCATCGTAAGATTAAGGCGCTGACCGATCTTTCTTCACTCGACTTTATCCGTATCATCCGATTAAAACGTGCGGCAGAACTATTGCAGGAGGGAGAATTGCGCATCAACGAAATCTCTGACAGAGTAGGTTTCCAGTCGCCTTCTTACTTCGCAAAGATATTTCAGAAGCAATTCGGAGTTACTCCTACAGAGTTTGCCCAACAAAATAAGCAGAGAATGGCAGAGGATTAGTAACTATGGGCTATTATTCGTTATTTTATCATGGGGTGGTGAACAGGTTTTAGCTCCTTTCGGTACTGGAATGAACTAATCTTAGTTCTTCTAAGATTTAATTGGTAATATGCGATGATTTAATATTCATCATATATAGATTTATTCGTCTGACAGTTGTTGAACTTTCGTCTGGCAATTGTTGTTCTTTCGTCTGACAATTGTCAGACGAAAAAGAAACAGCTGTCAGACGAATAAATTCATGTATCATTAGCAGTTCATTTCCGTATAGAAATGAGGGAATGAAGTAAATAACTACAGTGTGCCCATTTTGTTTAAAGAGATTAAAAGATAGAATAATTCAGCTTTATAAATTCTTTCTTTTTTACTTGCTTATTTCATTTGATTTCCATACTTTTAGCCTCCGTAAACCCTTTAAAAATTGATCCTATGGACAACATTCTTTTCTGGCTGGTTCCAGTCGCTTCCGTGTTAGCCCTCTGCTTTGCTTATTACTTTCATAAGCAAATGATGAAAGAGAGCGAAGGTACACCCCAAATGATAAAGATAGCTGCTGCTGTGCGCAAAGGAGCTATGTCTTATCTGAAACAGCAATACAAAATAGTAGGCTGGGTATTCTTGGGATTGGTTATTTTGTTTTCAATTATGGCCTATGGCTTTCATGTACAGAACGCATGGGTTCCCATTGCTTTTCTTACAGGCGGATTTTTCTCCGGGCTTTCCGGATTTTTAGGGATGAAGACGGCGACTTATGCGTCGGCTCGTACCGCTAATGCCGCCCGTAATTCTCTGAATGCAGGGTTGAGGATTGCTTTCCGAAGCGGCGCGGTGATGGGATTAGTTGTAGTTGGCCTGGGATTGCTCGATATATCTTTCTGGTATCTGTTGTTGAATGCAGTGATTCCTGCTGATGCGCTGACACCTACTCATAAACTCTGTGTGATTACTACTACCATGCTGACTTTCGGTATGGGTGCTTCTACGCAAGCACTCTTTGCCCGTGTAGGTGGTGGTATCTATACGAAGGCAGCCGATGTTGGAGCCGACTTGGTAGGTAAAGTAGAAGCCGGAATTCCGGAAGATGACCCTCGTAATCCTGCTACTATTGCCGATAATGTAGGTGACAATGTAGGTGACGTGGCCGGTATGGGAGCCGATTTATATGAATCTTACTGTGGCTCGATTCTGGCAACAGCTGCACTGGGTGCTGCTGCTTTTATCCATTCGGCAGATACAGTGATGCAATTCAAGGCAGTTATTGCTCCGATGTTGATTGCAGCTGTTGGTATTATCCTTTCTATTATAGGGATATTCGCTGTCCGTACTAAAGAGAATGCGACCATGAAAGACTTGCTCGGTTCATTGGCTTTCGGTACGAACCTTAGTTCCGTGCTTATTGTTGCAGCTACATTCTTAATCCTGTGGCTCTTGCAACTAGATAACTGGATTTGGATTTCTTGTGCCGTAGTAGTCGGACTGGTAGTAGGTATTATCATCGGACGTTCTACGGAATATTATACTTCTCAATCTTATCGTCCTACCCAGAAACTAAGTGAAAGCGGTAAGACTGGTCCTGCTACCGTCATTATTTCCGGTATCGGTTTGGGTATGCTTTCTACAGCTATTCCTGTAGTTGCGGTAGTGATTGGTATCATTGCTTCCTATCTGTTGGCTTCCGCAGGTGATTTCGGTAATGTCGGCATGGGATTGTATGGTATCGGTATTGCAGCTGTTGGTATGCTTTCTACCTTAGGTATCACATTGGCAACGGATGCTTACGGTCCGATTGCGGATAATGCGGGAGGTAATGCGGAAATGTCCGGCCTGGGTGCTGAAGTTCGCAAACGTACTGATGCGCTCGATTCATTGGGTAACACAACTGCCGCCACGGGAAAAGGTTTTGCAATCGGTTCCGCTGCGCTGACAGGTCTGGCTTTGCTGGCTTCTTATATTGAAGAAATCCGAATCGGTCTGACACGTCTTGGTAATGTAGACCTGACTTTTGCAGATGGAAGTTCTATCAGCATAGCAAATGCCACTTTTATCGACTTCATGGATTATTACGAAGTACACTTGATGAATCCAAAAGTACTTTCGGGCATGTTCCTCGGTTCAATGATGGCTTTCCTGTTTTGTGGTTTGACAATGAATGCAGTAGGACGTGCGGCAGGTCACATGGTTGACGAAGTGCGTCGCCAGTTTCGTGACATAAAGGGTATTCTGACCGGAGAAGCCGAGCCGGATTACGAACGTTGTGTTGAAATATCGACAAAGGGTGCGCAGCGTGAGATAGTTATTCCTTCCTTGATTGCTATTATTGCTCCGATTCTTACAGGATTTATCTTTGGCGTTCCCGGCGTACTCGGCCTACTGATTGGTGGTTTGAGCAGTGGTTTCGTATTAGCTATCTTTATGGCTAACGCCGGAGGTGCATGGGATAACGCAAAGAAATATGTGGAAGAAGGTAACTTTGGTGGAAAAGGCGGTAAAGTGCATAAAGCAACCGTAGTAGGAGATACAGTAGGTGATCCGTTTAAAGATACCTCCGGTCCGAGCTTGAATATTTTGATAAAGCTTATGAGCATGGTCGCCATTGTGATGGCAGGACTTACGGTTGCTTGGAGTTTATTCTAAAAAAGCAGAAGAGAAATAAGAAAAAGGAGACAAAACAAGTCTCCTTTTTTAATTTGAATTACCTTTGTATCAAAATAGAAGCGATAAATATGTTATTACCTTATTTGAACGAGAATCTGATTGAGGCCGGATGTGATGAGGCCGGTCGTGGGTGTTTGGCGGGAGCGGTATATGCTGCTGCGGTTATTCTTCCGAAGGATTTTAAGAATGAACTGTTGAATGACTCCAAACAACTGACCGAAAAGCAACGTTATGCATTGCGTGAGGTAATAGAGAAAGAAGCGATAGCTTGGGCAGTTGGCATTGTGTCACCGGAAGAAATTGATGAAATAAATATCCTGCGGGCTTCTTTTCTGGCGATGCATCGTGCAGTGGATCAGTTGACCACCCGTCCCCAACATTTACTGATCGACGGTAATCGTTTCACTAAATACCCCGGTGTTCCCCATACTACAGTAGTGAAAGGAGACGGGAAATATCTTTCGATAGCAGCAGCTTCAATTTTAGCTAAAACATATCGAGACGATTATATGAACCGTCTTCACGAAGAATTTCCATATTATGACTGGGACCACAATAAAGGTTATCCAACTAAAAAACATCGTGCCGCCATTGCCGAACGTGGCACTACTCCTTACCATCGCATGACGTTCAATCTGTTGGGAGATGGCCAGTTGACTTTGAGCTTCTAAAGTCGCTTTGTTTCATTTTACACACATTTTCTACATTTTTTTGCAGAATAAGCACGATTTTGTTACGGATAACCGTGAAATTGTTCCGTTTAGGCTAAAAAAGTGTTGCTTAGTGCTTTTATTTGTTATTAAAATGCTATATCTTTGCGAACAATAATAAGAATTAAAAAGTTTAAAATCATGGCAACGAACAAGCTATTATGGTCTTCTAAGCTCATTGGGGTATTTTTTATTATGTTGGTTTGCACTCTTTCTGCAAATGCACAGTTTTTACGTACTTCCTATTTCATGGAAGGTACTCACTATCGTCAACAACTGAATCCGGCTTTAACACCGACTAAAGGTTACTTCAATCTTCCGGTGATCGGTGCTGTTAATGCAACGGTTGGTTCTACTTCGTTAGGCTATCAGGATATCATTGATATTATTGATGATGGCGATGATTTCTACACTAAACCAGATTTCATGAACCGTCTGAAAGATAATAATAAGCTGAATGTGAACTTCAGTACAGAAATTCTTTCTGCAGGATGGTATAAAGGAAAAAACTTCTGGTCATTCAATATCGGTCTTCGTACAGATATCGGTGCTAACCTGACAAAGAATATGTTTACCTTCTTGAATGAGATGGAAACTGTTGAAGAAAACTGGAGAAATAGTAACTATGATATTAGTGGTCAGCAATTGAACATTAACGCTTATACTGAAATTGGTTTAGGACTTTCACGTCAGATTAATAGCCGTTTGACAGTTGGTGCTAGAGTGAAAGCTTTATTAGGTATTGGTAACATGGAGTTGAAACTTAATAGAGTTGCAATGAGCGCTAATTTACCTAGTGATCAACAAATAAATCAGTGGTCAAGTGAGAGCTATTGGAATTCTATGACCCCTTCACAGGCAGCACAGGCAGCACAAGAATTAAAGGATAAGTTTAATAACTATCATGCAAACTTGACTGTTGGTGCCGAACTGAAAAGTTCTTTCAAAGGCTTGGAATTGCAAGAAGAAGAGGGTAAAGATTATGTAACTGACTTTGATTTCGATAGCGGTAAATTGGGTATAGCTGGGTACGGTTTTGGTATCGATTTAGGAGCTTCTTATAAAATATTGGATAATCTGACTGTATCTGCTTCTGTTCTTGACTTAGGCTTTATCTCTTGGTCAAAATCAAGTACAAAGATTGCATCTGCTAACCCAGATCCGATTGATATTAAAGGAAGCACTTATACTGGAATGATTAATGTCAATGATCCACAGACAGTTATGAATGCTGTAAATCAGTTGCAAACTGATGCTCAAGGATATATGGACCGTGTAACAAATGGTGATGTACTTGACTATGACATGTTGCAGCTTGAAGTAGGTGATGCTAAAGAATCTCGTAAATCTCGTCTTGCTTCTACCCTAGTATTAGGTGCAGAATATGGATTCTTCAATAACAAATTAGCAGTAGGTGTATTGTCAACCACTCGTTTTGTACAGCCTGATGCTCTTACAGAATTAACATTCTCTGCAAACTACCGTCCGAAAAGCTGGTTCAATGTAGCACTTAGTTACTCAGCTATCCAGTCAGCCGGTAAATCTTTCGGTCTGGGTCTGAAATTAGGTCCTCTGTTTGTCGGAACTGACTATATGTTCTTAGGCAAGAACTCTAACTCTGTGAACGGATTCGTTGGAGTTTCTATTCCGTTGGGCGGAAGAAAAGCAAGTAAAGAAGGATAAGATATTTTAATTTCTCTCTCTAAACATTCTCTTTTAATTAATTCTCTATAGAATAAAAAACGTATAATTTACAGCTTACCGTCTTAGAATCCTCTAAAGGATCACAGATGGTAAGCTGTTTTTTGTATTAGAACCATTTTATCTTCCGGAATATCACAAACGCAAGAGTTGACAATCCGATGGAAAATAGTACGATCAAAGAGAAAGCAAAGGGTACCTCTTCCAGATGAATATCCACATTCATACCATAGAAACTGGCAATCAATGTCGGGAGCATCAGGACGATGGACAGACTTGTCATGCGTTTCATGATTGTATTCACGTTATTGGAGATAATGGAGGCAAAAGCATCCATCGTTCCCGTGAGAATGTCACTGTAAATATTCACCGTGTTAAGTGCCTGTTTCAATTCGATAATCACATCTTCCACTAGTTCAGTGTCCAGATAATCCGTATCCTGGAAAATAGTCCTTAATTTTCCTATCATTACTTCATTTCCACGGATGGAAGTATTGAAGTAGACCAATGTTTTCTGCAGTCTCATCAGCCGGAGCAGGTCCTCGTTGCGGATGCTTCGTTCCAGTTCCTTTTCTGCGGCGCTGATGTCTATGTTTATCTGCTTTAGGTATTTCAGGAACCATACGGCAGAAGAATAGATGATCCGGAAAGGTAGAGTGCTGTTTTGCGCAATCTGCACAGGGATACGAAGAATGGTCAATAACCAGTTACCTTCCGTATCCGTACGCGGACGTTCGTCTGTATCGGCTATATCATTAAGAAATGATTCGGGTACGTTGAGAGTTTGAGTTAGAAATTCAAAGTCATCATTATTTGGGCATACTACATTTACCCAGCTGTTAGGAAGCCATTGAGCTTTTTCCACAAAGCCGGCTTCACAATAAAGATACGTTCTCATCTTATTGCCTCCTTTCGTTTGTTTGACACGAGCAGAGGCATCAGGTTTCAATGACTCTGTTCGCTTTAATTAATACTAGTTGTGCACGTTCGCGGGTTTGAATCGTCCATATTTCTATGATTTTAATTCGCTCTTTGGATATGCTACCATCTTTTTCAACAAGTTCATAGTGTGGAATACCATTGAACTGGAATAGTTGGCGCAGATAATTGAACTCTGCCTCCGAAACATAATAACAGGCTTCTCCTTTTAGATTCTTCTCTACATATTTTTTGTAGTCTTTCTCGGGCGAATCTTTCTGACTTGTGATATAGATGAATTGAAACTCCGGATGATCTTTATATTTTTTGCGTAAATCGGCAGTTGCCTCTATTCCTGCACGACAAGGGCCACAAGTCGTTGCCCAGAAATCGACAAACAGAACCTTACCTGAATGATTCTTTATGATGTTGCGGAATACTTCAGTCGCTTTTCCATCAGGCAACTGATAAGATCTTGCCCTATCTTTCGGGTGTGTCTTTTCCAGCACTCGTTCAGCTTCTGATGCGAGAAACGGTTCGGTGAATATTTGTTTGATGCTATCCACATATTCATGAGCTATTTGGCTGTCTTTGATATTTCCTAAATTAAAATTAAGGCTCCGCACTTTGGCTATTTGCCAGAGCAAAGGGTTGGGAGTAGGATATAATTGTGCAATGATGGAATCTTTCTTGAAATCATATTTCTGGTTCATTTTTATAAAGATTTTATCCTTATCCTGCTGGGATTCTTCCTTTTTCTCGGAATATAATGCCACATATTCTTGTATGAGTTTTTGTTCTTTTTCATAGAGCGATGCCATCTTCTCGTTCTCTGCAATTAACTGCCTCATTATAATTTTGGCAGTAGTTCCGGCCAACTTCTCCTGTCTAAGTCTTATTGCTTCCTGCTCCTTATTTAGTTTCACACCTTTTTCTTTAAGGAAAGTCAATAGAGGTTTCTTCGGATAAGTATAATCAATGCTGTCTGATGGAGAAAAAGACTGGCCGGAATATGCTTTCCGGAACAGGTCCATATATTCGAAACGGTTGATAAATGTACTTGCGTTTGTGTTTGCAAGTACGGTTACATCATTGAGTGGCATATCTTTCAAGAAACTGTAATAGGAATCGTCTTCCTTTACTTTCAGCGCCTGATTGGTGCTATCTTGCTTTGCGTAATAATCTCTGCTCATCAAGAAATCAAAAAGCATACTTCCGGCTTGCAAATCTACCTTGTTTTTTATCAGATGAACTGCCTTGAGAGAGGGCTGATAGATTTGGCTTACAGAGTCTGCAACCTGTTTCCATTGTGCAATGATAGGCTTCATGTGCTCCTTGTATTGGTCGGGAGTTAATGTCTTTTGTGATTTCGATAAGTCCTCATAGCGATAGGTTATCTGGTTATCAAAGTCTTTCAGCAGGTAGGAGAGAGAGGCGGATGGACCCATATATGCTGTGTTTCTGATAGGGAAGTAATGATCGCGTGCACGGCTACGTGCCATTACAGCTTCCCAGTCGATATACATGGTGAGAGTTTGTCCGGGTTCAATATAGAATGGAATCCAGTTGTGTCCCAGTACTACCGATGATTCTATCGGATGATTAATGCTAAATCGACAGCTAAAACTACCGTTCGGGGCTATCTGGATGACGGTCGGATAATCTTCACGGGTCAGTTCATTTGACAGATAAATAAGACCGGTGTCAAATCCTAAACGAGGATCGTATCCGTTTATATACCCTTGCAGATAAGTTGAATCTTGGCGGAAGAATTGCTTGAAATCAGGTTCTGCAGCAACCAGTGTAACCGGAGTTCTCTCCTTACTGTACACTAATTCTTCCTCTCCTTTCTGCTGAATCTTACACGTACCGTCTTTTTGTAGGGTGAATGATAAAGTCATTTCCTCCTGACTCTCTCTATCTTTTAAAGTCATTTCAATCCGCTTTCCCTTTTTTCGGATATTTTCATTGGTGTATATCCGGTTATTCAGAATGCTGATGGAGTCGTAAACTCCATATTCCCATGAACCGGAACCGTCTGTCTTGAACCAATTGCCTTTGATGGTGGCTAGTGGAGAAGAATCTTTCCTCTTTTGCGGGACCAGCGATATGTCATAAATATTGCCTTCGGGGTCAGTAGGATTGAGAAAATGAATGGTCTGTGTTTCTGACGGTAACGGCTCGAAAACCAGCACATAATCCATCGTTCCTGAATCCGGCATATAGACTTCTTTTTTAAGTTCGATGCCTTCAGCACTTTTGAACAGATATTTCTTGCCGGTTGCGGCATCTTCCAGATAGGTATCTCCATCTTCCATGATCCACCAGTGTGGGCGGAAGATAGCATGAATATATACTCTTGTGTTCTCGGGAGTGCACTCTATGCGGGTGATGTTGGAAATACTTCCCGATCGGGCTTTGAAAGGAGGATGGTCGATTGTTTGTGCGGATACTATACCCGATAACAAAAGTAAGATACAAAATAAAGTTGTTTTCATAATAATAGTTTTTCGATCAACATATTGAAAGTAATTTTACAAAGTAAGAAAAATATCCATAGCCTGGTGCACTTCTGCCCTGTAACTTAACATAGATTAAACGTTTACGTAACCATCTTTTTTGTACCTTTGCGCCCGAAAATCAGAGTGATAATTTAAATATTGAAATATTATGAGTAAGAAAGC
>PPYE01721012.1_pt1 | contig 22417 bp, 24 predicted proteins | sample 1559881 | NCBI WGS metagenome assembly PPYE01 (sample SAMN08240022, study PRJNA423297) | Human gut metagenome, whole genome shotgun sequencing project.
GCTTCGGGAACAATTCGCTGGGCAGGGTACAGACCCCCGTACTGGCGGAGATATGCAGACGGTACCGGGAGAGGGAGAACCACATGCCGGCTGACAGCTGGCCCGTATTCATCAGCCTATGCAAGAATGACCGTATCCTAAAGATGCGCCACGTGGACGACCTTGTGGCCCGCCGGGAGGCACTGGCATTGTACGAGGATTGCAAGGCGGCAAAGAACGCCCGCATCACAGCGGTAAGGAAACGGACGGAGGAAATCGGGGCACCGGCACTTTACAACCTGACCGAACTGCAGAAAGACGCGAACCGTTACCACGGCCTGACGGCCATACAGGTGCAGGAGATTGCACAGAGCCTGTACGAGAAGAGGCTGATTTCCTATCCGCGCACCTCCAGTCGCCTGTTGCCGGGGGATGTATATGACACGTTGCCGCCTGTCATGGAGAAGATGCTCTCCCGCAAGGAGTTCCGACAATATGCCGGTATGGTTGACCTTGCCGCACCGCAGGACAGCATTGGGGCACAAGACACCATGGAGCATCATGCCATCATCATTACAGGCATACAGCCCGGTAAATTGGGCCGGGAGGAAATGCTGGTTTACACGCTCATTGTCGGCAGGGTGCTTGAAACGTTCATGCCGCCCTGCAAGGTGGAATACACAACCGTCGATGCGGTGTGCGCCGCACGTAAATTCCGCATCCGTACATACCGCATCCTGGAAAAAGGATGGCTCGGAATCTTCGAGAGGGAACATATTGTCGCAAAAGGCCGTATGCCTTACCAGGTGATGCCGGAATTTTTTCAAGAAGAGATACTGCCGGTGGCAGGGTGCAGCCTTATACATAAGAAATCGTTACCGGTCTCCCCTTATACGGACGAGGAACTGGTGGACTACATGGACAAGGCCGGACTGGGCACCGTCTCCACCCGCACGAATATCCTCCGCACGCTGTTGGAACGTAAATACATCCGTTATTCGGGTAAATATGTCGTCCCGACCCCTAAAGGGCTTTTCCTGTATGAGACGGTACGCGGTATGAAGGTGGCCGACGCCTCCCTCACCTCGGGCTGGGAAACTGAACTGGCACGGATAGAACGGGGGGAACTCTCGCAGGAAGAGTTCCTGGACGGCGTGCTGGAAACGGTAAATGAGGTGACAGGCGAGATATCCCGGAACCATCCGGTGGAAAAGCGGCCACAGGGAACCATATAAACAAATGTCAAAGCCAACAAGACAAGGGAAGTGCAGACGTCTGTCTGTACTTCCTTTTTTATTTTTTATCTGTGCAAGATACGTTTTTCCGATTTTAAGCGGCAAAGGTCTTGGATTGCCTCGTTTTTGCCGCAAGGCGGCCCCCTTTGGGGGCTTGGTTGGTCAAAAGAAAATCATCCTCGCTTCGCTGCGGTATTTTCTTTTGCCAATAATTATCGCCCTGACCGTCATGGGCATGCTTGTATAACCCTTAAAGCATAAAGGCATGAGAACAGCTGCATTCACCCCGCCGGCTCCGGCCATGCCGGCCGCATGGCCCGCCACAGGCCGTGTGAGACCTGTAAAAAAACGGATTCCCGATACGACAGACGGACCGAAACGTATCGGCTACTATCTGGAACCGTTGAGGGGCATCGCCTCGAATCCGGACAGGCAGAGAATCCTAAAGGATTTTTTCAAGGAAACCTATGTATAACATTTAAAATTTTACCATTATGTTTTTTCAAGCAATCAACCAAATGATCACGGCAGGCACAGACCTGAGTATCAACATCAGACGAGTAAACAACAATCTGACGGTGGCCGTTGTTCCCAGACGGTCGGGGGTAAAGGACGGGGAACGCATCGTCCCGCTCATCCTGAACGGTACGCCGGAAGAGCTGGATGCGGGCTTCCTGCAGGCTGTCGGCACGCCCGTACAGAAAGCGCAGGGCATCCTTACCAACCTGGAAGCGTTCGAAAAGCAGGCGGAACAGGCGGCCTCACAAAGCAAAGCCGCCAGGTCAGCGGCTGAGAAAGAGTCCAAGGAGGTCCGCGAGAAACGGGAAAAGATGGAAAAGCTGCTTAAGAAGGCGGAGGATGCCATGACCGGCAAACGCTATTCCGAAGCGTTGACATGGCTCAAGCAGGCAAAGATACTCGCACTTCCAGACAAGCAGAAGGAAATTGACGAGAAGATGGCGGAGGTACAGAAAAAGGCATCGGAGGGAAGCCTGTTCGGCATGGAACAACCGCCAATGCCCAAGCCGCAGCCGGCTCCACAACAGACGGCACCGCAATACCGGAGCGGAGAGCAAATCCCTATGTTCTTGTCCGAACAGCCGGATCCGGTTCCGCAACCCGTCTCACAACCGCAAACGCCTCAGCCTGCTGCACACCCCGGACAGCCGCAAACGCAGCCCGTACAATATATGCAACCGATCCCACAACAGGCAGTTCCACAACCTCAAGGAATCCAGTTCCATCAACCGGTACAGATGCCGCAACTGCAGATAGACGGAAAGCAATGGATGCAACCGGCCTCGTCACAGTATGCACCGGCGCAGGAGACCGCAAGAACTTATGAGAGCCCGGAACAATACCGGCAAACGCAAGAGGCTGTGATGTACAACTTCGACAAGGACTGCGAGGATGACCGGGAAATGCTCAGGGAAGACCCGTATGCGGAATATCCGGACTTCCCGAAGGAATGCCGCATGACGGACATGGCACAAATGGACATGGTATATTGTTAAACCTTATAAAAGAAGAGAAATTATGGCACTTGAAATCAAAGGATTACAGAGAATTTTCAAATTCAGGAAGGACTCCAAGGAACTGGTATTGAGCGACCCGAACAACGAACTGTCCGTAAACGAGGTGATGGACTTCTATTCCATGACCTATCCCGAACTGACAACGGCGACCGTTCATGGGCCGGAATGGGAGGAGGACAAGGCGGTCTACCGCTTCAAGACAACCATCGGAGTAAAAGGATAAGCGTATGGGCAAGAGAAAGAAAAAGGAGGACAAGCCATGCAGACTGCTATCAGAATCAGCCAAGGAAAATCTGGCGGGACTCATTATCCGCTCGGCCGGCCCGTCAGACATCCGAAGAGGAACAGCGGGACAAAAAAGGAGGATACTGCCGCCACCGGGAAGCGTCATGATTTTCTGACAGATAAAATTCCTCCCCTCTCTCCGGATTTTTGGCATAAAGACGGATATGACGGTTCCCCGGTCAATCTCACGACACCGGAGAATTTCAATTATCTCTACCAATCGGCATTGAACTATGCCGGACTTATGGGTATAAAGCTCCCTTTCCGATACAGGAAAGGGGGCAGCCCCCGTCTGAAAATCACCGAACTGTACAAGGCGATGGACGAGAGCGTGCCGGAATGTATCAATCTGGAAGAGAAAGAAGGAAGGCTCCATTTCTGTCTGTTCCGCCATCACGACTGGCCGGAACCCGCATTGTTCTGGATTCCCATCGACTTTACGGAACGGCTTCCCGTACCATTGAGGAACATTGTCTGGGAATTCATCCGGCAATTCGTCCGGCATCACGGAGTCTGCAATGTCACCGAGGCGTTTTGCTATGACTTCGCCATAGAGGAACTGGAAGACTGGGAAAACCGGGATTCCGACGCCTCCCCGAAAGAAATCAGAGCGAACAAGCGGCTGGCGGATTCCTACCAGTCAGGAAAACGGGCGAAAGCACTCAAACGGATGTCGGGAAAACCGTTCTGCAACTCTCTGGAAGAGGCTGTACGGAATTACCGGACAGAAAAGGGGAAGGAACAAAAACTGCTGGGACTGATAAGGGAGGGCATGGCACTGATCACCCCGGAAAGCCCGAACCTCACAGACTACCTGTACGATTGGGCGTATGAGGAGGAACGTGATTTTTACCCGGTGGGAATGGAAAGCCAGGTCATGCTGGTCTACTCTACCGATGACACGCTGGCTGAATGCATGAAAGGGTTCATGAACTCGGACTACCAGGAGACTTATGCCCTTACCCCGGTCACATACAGGTTCCTAACACCGGAAACGGACTGTCTCTTCCAAATGGGCGACTACCCGGAAAGGCTTTCAAAATGGCTGGCACGTTTTACAAAGCATATAGCTGACAACTTCTAAAATGAACGATATGAATGAACTGACCAACAAACTGCAACAGCTGATGGTGCCCAAGGCGGCACTGATCGCGTATGAATACCGTGAGAACCGCTATGGGAACGGAATGCATTACCTCGAACTGCATCCCATCAATGACAGGGGCAGGATGGAGGCTGCCATGCCCGTCACCTATGAGTTCATGGACTCCTTGATGGAATCCTATACGGATGACCGGCGGAACGTGCCGCACGGAAAAATCCCCGCCAACATGCTGTGGTGTGATACCCGAAAGGGGCACGAAAGGTACATCTGGTACAATCCTCCGGGAAAACGGAAGATGTTCTTTGCCGGAAGCCTGAATATTCCTGACGGGACATTCCATGTGCCCGGCGTAATCTACAAGGTCTCCGGTGACAGGCTGGACATTTTCTCCTACAAGGGGGAAAAACCGGCGGAAAACAGCCCGCTTTTCCTCGCCCCTTTCTTCAATGTCACGGGTAGCAGTGTCTGTCTGGGAAACGCCGCGTTGACTCCCCCGGAAGACATGACTTTCTCAAAACTCCTCGAGTATTGGGAAAAACGTTTCTGGCTCAGCGAGTTCTCCCATCTGGGAGGAAGCAGGAACCCGACCGTAAGCAACCTGGTCTCGGTAACGGAAAAGGCACGCGCCAATCCGTTTGACGAGAACGAACTGAAACCCATGAACAAACAACTTAAAGACTTACTGGCATGAAAAAGATTCATTATACAGACAGGTACCTGCTCAATCCCTACCATCCCGTGACCGTCTTCGTAATCGGTGCGGGCGGAACAGGCTCACAGGTGGCCACCGGCCTGGCGCGGATGAGCGTGGCATTACAGGCACTCGGACATCCGGGACTGCACGTGACGGTCTTCGACCCCGATACCGTCACGGAAGCGAACATCGGACGCCAGCTGTTCAGCGGATCGGAACTCGGATTGAACAAGGCAGCGGCACTTGTGACCCGCATCAACCGTTTTTTCGGCTTCTCGTGGGAGGCAAAGGGGCAGCGTTATCCGCTGAAAGCCTCCGCAGACCGGGAAGAACCCGCCCTGGCGAACATCATTGTCACCTGTACCGACAACACCCGCTCCAGGATGAACCTCTGGCGGTTCCTGAAGAAACACAGGGAACACACTTCCAATAACGAGCGGTCGCCCATATACTGGATGGACTTCGGCAACGCCCGGACCACCGGACAGGTCCTGATAGGGAACATCCGTGGCAAGATTCTCCAGCCCGTCTCCAACGAGTACCTGCCCATTCCCCGCATGAATGTCATTACCGAAGAGGTACGCTACTCCACCATCAAGGAAAAGGACTCGGGACCGAGCTGCTCGCTGGCGGAAGCCTTGCAGAAGCAGGACCTTTTCATCAATTCCATACTGGCACAAACCGGCTGCGACATCCTGTGGCGTATGCTCAGGGAAGGAAGGACATTCTACCGGGGAGCCTATCTCAATCTCGATACACTACGGATAAATCCCATTCCGGTATAGACAACGACCGTCAGTTTCCTTTTATGCATGGCAAGGATGCATAAAAGGAAACTGACGGTTCCTGATTATTCCCGCCGTGCGGTTCAGTCTTTCAGCCGCACGGCACTTGCCACTCCCTTGTCTGTCATGACCAGCTCGTACCTGTCCAGCCTTTCATAGAGTTTGCCCAATGTCTTGCATCCATATCTCCTGACCTTGAATTTGGGCATCATTTTTTTCAATGCGCCGCCGATCAGCGAAAGGGACACCTCCCCTTTGCCGTCAGCCGCTTGCTCAAAAGCCTTGTCAAAATACTCCATGTCCCTTTGGATAAAAAATTCGGGAGTATTGTCCGAAACCCTGTTTTCCTTCCGGTCGGCATACAGGAACACGGAACAGGACCGCACCAATGATACGGGAGTCTTATCCTCCCCATATCCCAGCACCTTCAATCCGGCCTCACGTATCCGTTGGGCAAGCAGGCTGTAGTCACCGTCACTGGCTACCAGACAGAAACAGTCCGCCCGGCCGTCACGAAGAATGTCCATCGCGTCTATGACCAGCGCAATATCGGTCGTGTTCTTTCCGGGAGCATGGGAGGAAGCCTGTACAAGCCTGAATCCATGCTCCCGGGCAGTTTCCTTCCATGCGGAAAGCGATTTCCTCGTCCAATCTCCATAAATTCGTCTCACGACGGCATCCCCATAACGGGAAACAAAGCCCATTATATCCTCCATCTTCTCAAAGGAGGCGTTATCCCCGTCAATAAGGACCGCAACGGCATATCTAGAATTGGTATTTGTCTTCATAACAATCGTTTATAAGACAAAGTTAGCACAACTTCCGCATATCCACATTCTCCCGTTCAGTTTTTCTTTCCCCGTTTCTGCAAAAAATCCTGTATATCCGAACTCCTGTAGAAATTCTTGCCGTTCTCATCCGTCTGGTAATAGCGGATCAGTCCTTTTTCCCGGTAACGGGCGACTGTCCGCAGCGACACGTTGAGCAGCCTGGCTATGTCATAGTTGTCCAAAAGCTCATCACCGTTCAAGAACTCTTTCACACGTCCCATCCTGTCCAGTTTCTTCTCTATGCGGTCAAAACCTTCCACTATGGTCATTATCATTTTCTCGAGCACTTCATTGTCTATATACATCATGGCATGTATCTCCTGTATTTTAAAGGTTATTACTGAAATACCCTTTCTTGTGCGCACTCTCAAGAGTATATGCCATCTTTAGTGAAAAATCTATGCCGGAATGCCGGTCTTAACTTAATCATAGATTGTATTCTATTAAGAATCAAACAAATAACATTTTATGATTTTTATCGGTGAATGGTAAGTGTAAAATTTTGAAGTATAAAACTGTAAAGTCCGAATGTAAACTTTACAATTTACAGGTAATATTAATATCCCGCCTATGTTCTTAAAACCGGGTAAATTGATGACGTTTCCACACAAAGTATTCAACATATATAATTGATGATAATATTTATTTCAGAGCATTTTCCTGAAGTTTGCCCCTGCAGCCCTCTGTTACATATGACGTTTAATGACATCTGATGTCATTTGACGACATCCTTTTGGACATGAATGTTCCCTTTCATATTTTCGTATCCGACAAAAAATGAAGTTTATGGAGTTTGTATGTATCGAAGCTAAAACATTCATGGAAATGAATGAGGCTCTGGAAGCCGTTGCCAAAAAAATGTGTGAAACATGCGGAAGTTGCGTATCCGGTATGGACGACTGGATTGACAACCAGGAGGCTTGTATGCTCATGGACATCTCTCCTAGAAAGATGTTGCAGCTTCGCAGAAGCAGGGCCATCCCTTACAGTTATATAGACCGTAAGGTGTATTACAAGCGTCAGGATATTATCCGTTTTATGGAAAACAACATTCATCAAGTAACTCCAAAAGTACAATGATCCAATCCATGCTGACTAAAGAAACCCCTGAGATAATACGTTTTTTCCGGAACATAGGCATCCTATCCGAAATGCTGGACAAGCAGGAGGAGAAATTACGTCCGGTTCTGAACGGAGAACGTTACATTACGGACTGCGAGCTTGCCGAACAGTTGAAACTGACACGCAGGACACTGGCAGAGTACAGAATAAACGGCAAACTGCCTTACTACAAAATAGGAGGCAAACTATTATACAAGGAAAAGGACATCCTTACTTTGCTGGAAAAAAACAGAATGGAAGCTTTTGATGGATAACCCCACATGTTCACAAATGCCAGACATGTTTAATTAGAAAAATGAAATATTAGGTATCAACGATTTTGCAACTTTAACGCCCCGAAAAAGGCTGATTTTTCGGGGCGTTAAAGTTGGGCTAGCAAGCACACTACTTATGAACAAGGTAGCTTTTTACCGTGGAATCAAAGCTTTCCGTCATTTTCGCATTACCTTTTCATACCAGTCACACTCGGAGCGAAAACCATAGAAAGATTTTCCGTCTCCACCCAAATCCCACGGAGAAGTCAATTCGATGGAGAAAAAAGGCAGTCGCTCATAACTTTCCTGGTGCATCAGTACTTTCACTTTTCGTCTGAACCGCCTGGATGCCACTTTCTTTCCCTTCTTCTGAGACTTACAGCAACAATTAACCCCAGCCGGGAACTTTTTTCTTGATCTGCTCATTTTGATGTAATATTTTGAAGCATGCGGTTGGCTTACCCTCATGCTTCCGTTAAACATTACATCTTCTTTTCTATTTGTACCATACTTTACATCTGTTTTCAAACAATCAGTCTGCAAATATACCATTTTTTAGAAGCTAATCAGAAGCAAAAGACTTATCTTTGTCATAATTACGTGTTGACAAGTCAAATGGAAAGCCAAAAACCGAACTGTAACCTGTTATATACTATAACATGGCAAAAAAGAAAAACAGCATAAAGAAAGAAAAAATAATCGAGGTTTTACAGCAGATACCCGAAAAGGATTTGCGTTCCTTCTTAGAGAAAATAATATGTGGACCGGTTGTCAAGGCCCGGTTCCTAAAGGAATCCGATGCCTATTTCATAAACAAAAAATCAGCCGATGTGTACATCGAGCAGATTATTGGTGTCTTTTACGACTCCAAAGAGGAATATGGATGCATTTCTTTCAACAAACAGTCAGAATTGTACGGCAAAATGTATGACGTAATGCCGGATTTTACTGGAAAAGTTATCCAAAGTTTAATCCTGACTGATTAACATAAATCTTGAAGTATGAATATTGACTTTGTTTTCTCCTGGGCTGAAAATGAACAAGGCAAGATGGTCCATGTTGACAACGTGCCCAGAGGTATTCAATGCGGATGCAAGTGTCCTTATTGTCACGAACGCTTGCTTGCCCGTCACGGTGAAGTGAGACAGCACGGTTTTGCCCATCACAGTGATACACGTGGAGCCAACCTTAAGATATGCTATGTGGTCACCATGTATAAATTGGCAGAGCAGATTATTCAAAGCGCAAAACGTATTCATGCACCTTCTTATTATGGAATATTTCCTGAAATGGATATTGAATTCGTTGATGTACGAATTGACAGTTGCTTTGAACGGGCGGATAAACAACCGGACGTAATTGCGACAACAAAAGAAGGTCAGCAATATCTTATTGAATTCCTTTTCCAGTACAAGATCCAACACAAGACCGCTATTGATTATAAGAACATGAATTGCTTGGAAATAGACCTTTCCAACCAAAGTCTGGAAACACTGGAATCTTTTCTGTTATCTTCTTCAAAGGACAGGAAATGGATGAATAACGTGACTTATTTTTCTCAAGTAGGATCTTTGTACAACAAGGCCGGAAAGCCCGTACGGGTGGTTGATGAATCTGAATGCAGGCAATGTGAATTGGGGTGTTCGTACCATTGTGCAGGTGTTCCTGTTTACAGTTTGACAGGTATAAATCAATACTTAGTCATTGAAGAAAGCGGACATAAATATAGGCTCTGCAAGTCTGAGTTATTCCAAAATTACCAGCAAGAATATGAACGTATTAAATCCGAGAACGAGAGAAAGGAACGAATCAAAGAGAAGGAAAGGTTAGAAGCTGAAGCAAGAAAGAAAAAGGAGGAAGAAGAGCTGAAAATCTCCATAGAAAAACGTAAAGCTGAATTAGCAGAAAAATGTAGAATAATTGATGAGCAGGAAGCATTGTCAGACCCTTCGTCGCGCACTTGTTTTCAATGCGAATACAATCTCCAGTGGGCTAACCGTAATGGTTATGCCAATTGCGGAGCATGGAAAAGTATAAGTGTTCCTCAAAAAACGCCTCCCAGTTGTGCCCGAGCATGTAAGCGGTTTAGAAGAATTATTTCATAATTTTCCTTCTCGATCTCTATTTTTAACTGTCATTGTACTGATAACGCATCATAATTACGCTTTAATCTTCAATATAATGTCACTTATTATCAAGAATTTCTGATATAACAGGCCGAAACTTTATGGGGCTATGATAAATCGGTCATCTTGTATGAGTAACTTTCTCATCAGTATAACACTTACCATTGTTGATGCGTAAGCGGTTGAGCAAATACATCTTGTACATTTGATTTTTCCCAAGAGAGATCACTCCGCTTGAGTTATGTATATGTGCTGTGGTAAGACTTATCGATTTATTAATAAATCATTTATAATATCAGACTTTCTTAATTGCACTTACAGTATGTCCGATGAACTCCCTGAACATTTACAATTGATTGAACAGTACCAAAAACTGATACAACAACAAGTGAAAAGGAGGAGTCGATTTATTTACTTGCAACCATGGGGAAAATCTACAATACCTCTGTCTTTTTCTTTTCCCTGCATGAATTTTCACTTTTTTATCGTACCTTTGCCTATACTCAAAGAGAGCATTTGCGACAACATACAAATAAGTTCTGTTATTGTTACTTTCTTGTTACCCGTTATCACAAATTAGACTATAATTCACTTGTTTACAATATAATAACAAATTTAATTGATTAGTAGTACCACTGGTGAATGCCGTAAACGCATTGATTATTCCTAACGGCGAAGCGGATCATGAAGACTCTACCATTGCATGAACGAGATGGTTGGCGAGTAGAAGCCGAAGGGAAAATATGGATGATACAAATGAAAAAGAGAAAATATTTTTAAATATTTAACAAATCATTTTCTGTTGATTTTCAATTGTTTGCGTATATGTATCCTATAAGATTGCAGTATGTATTTTGCTGTTTTTTTTCGTATCTTTGAGACGGCAAAAGCCCCAGTCATGCAAGGGACGGATTCATTACCTTGCTAATCAATTAGCAGAAAAATATGTCAAAAACGAACGAAATGTATTTGGACAAAGCACGGACTTTGACCAAAGGATTGAGAGAACATTTGGAAACGGTGAAGAACTACGGAGTAAGCGAGAGTGACTTGTCAAAACTGGAATCCGCTATCCTCGAAGGTGAGAAACTGAACGTGGAAGTGGATCGCAGGCGTGCAGAACTGAACGAAATCGTTCCTACCGCCAACCACAAAATGGCAGAGATTCGCAATTTGACCGCATACTTGAAAAATCTGGTCAAGCGTCGTGTAGATTCCAGTCATTGGCCGGAATATGGCATTTCCGACAAACGATGATGCCCTGTCCTAATGCGGAGAAGCCCCTGCAAGCCATCGAAAGGTTGCTGGGGCTTTTCCATGAAATGAAAACACGGAAATGATTGTCGAATTCTTTGCCTATAAAAAGAAATCCGTAAAAAGAAAGAATCCCGCAACCCCGTCTCATACCACTTTATAGTCCGACAGCAGACAGAAGTGGGACAATGGTTTCGGAAAATACGGGATGATCTGTTTGTCATGGGGTCCGTATATAAAAATAGGGATGCAGAAGACTCCGAAAGCTGTCACTGCCGGAGGCCTTTCCGCATCCCCATTCAAACACGGGTATAATCCGTTTTATTTCTTTTTCAGCTCAAATCCGAGCCTTAACCCGTCATACGAGTCCGCGATGCTGTTGATCGTGGATGCCGTGGAGTTGACGCTTGATGCCGCACTCGTGACGGTTTTCAGCACGGACATCAGTTTGTCCGCCTTGAAGACAAGGCTCATGCTGTCACCGGTGACGGTTACGTATGCCACGGTCTTGATACCGAGCTTGCCTTTCATCGTGACGGTCTTGGCATCGCTGTCGAATGTATAAGTCCCGCTGGAAGTCTTGCCCTTGATGGTGCACGAATAGGAGCCGTCCTCCCCGAAGGTGTACTGGCAACCTTCCATTCCCACCTTTTCATATACCGCCTGTATTTTCTCCTCCACTTCCTTGGCGGCCATCTCTCCGCCGGCCTTTGCCAGCAAATTGTCGCTTTCGAACTGGCACTCCGGTGCGGCATAGGTCCACGTTCCGATGATGGAGGATTCCGTGGTCGTCTTGTCGCCCACCACGTTTTTCACCACACCGCTCAACACCGATTTCAAGTCCTGTGCCCAGGCATTTCCGGCTGCCACCGTCATAACTGCTGCCAGGCACAAACATTTTAGCAATCTGTTTCCTTTCGTTTTCATTTTCTTTTCAATTTAAAACTTATTATTTAGAAATATGATATTTCCCCATGAGGGATTTGTCTTATTTCTCCTTGTCCAGCGTATGGAGACGCAGGAACTCCATAAACTGCTGTTTGTAACTGTCTCCAACCGGAATCCGCTCCCCGCCGATGACGATGCGCATGCGCTCTATTTCCTTCACCTTTCTGATGTTGACGATCCAGGAGCGGTGTACCTGCAGGAAACAGGGCGGCAGCTTCTCCTTTATCTGGGCCATCGAGGTGCCTGCAATGACCGGTTTCCTCCCCTCGGAGTATATCTGCGCGTAGTCCCTCATTCCCTGTATGTACAGGATGTCGGCAATGCGGATATTGACGTACTTGTATCCGTCCTTGACCAGCAGGTAGTCTTCCCTGGGTACCGCCTGCCGTGCCGACGCGAGGCTTGCCTGTTTCAGCAGCCTGCCCGCCGCCCGCTGGAAGCCGGTGAAATCGAAGGGCTTCAGCAGGTAGTCCACGGCGGGGAAGCGGTAGCTCTCCGCCGCGTATTCCGCGTAGGCGGTAGTGAAGACCACCATCGGCGGGTCGGGCAGTGAGGAGACCATCTCCATGCCGTTCAGGTCGGGCATGTTGATGTCCACGAACATGGCGTCCACCGGTTGTTCCATCATCATTTGTACCGCCTCCAGGGGGCTTTCGCAAAGCGCCACGAGTTCGAGGAACGGCACCCTGCGGATATAGCTCTCCAGTTTTTCCAGTGCCATCGGCTCGTCGTCAACGGCTATGCATCGTATCCGTATCATATTCACAAGGTATTATCAGGTTTACATGGTAGGTCTTCCCGTCCTTCTCCGTGATGTCCAGCGTGAAGCCGTCGCCATAGAGCAGCTGCAGCCGCTGCCTTAGATTGGCAAGTCCCACGCCTCCCGTGCGGCCGTCCTTCGGGGGACGCCTGTGGACACTGTTCACGCAGTCGAGACAGAGGGTGTCCTTTTCCATATACAGCCGTATCTCCACGAAAGAGGGGCTCTGGTAGCTTATGCCGTGCTTGAAGGCGTTCTCGATGACGCTGATGAACAGCAGGGGCGGCAGGAACACATGCTCCCGGTTCCCTTCCGGCAGTTCGAGGCTGATGCGCACCTTCCGGCTGGAATAGCGCTTGCGCATCAGTTCCACGTAGCTGGCGATGAAATCCGTCTCCTTGGACAGCAGGGTGCGGGGCTTCGCCCCCTCGTAGAGCACGTAGCGCATGAGTTTCGACAGTTCCATAATCATCACCTGCGCCCTGGCGGGGGCCATCTCCACCATTCCGTGTATGTTGTTGAGCATGTTCATGAAGAAATGCGGGTTTACCTGCGCCTTGAGGTGCTCCAGTTCATTCCGCAGGTGCGTAGATTCCAACCTGCGGGCCTTCTCCTGCTCCTCCTGGTAGCGGGCGAAGAGGGTGATGGCCAGGTCGAAGCCCAGCATCAGGACGGCGATCACGAGATCCAGCAGCAGGGGCATGGGCACCCCTCCGTGGGGTCCGTGTCCGGCGGGACGGAAAGGTCGTGGAGCGGGAGTCACGTGCTGCCTACCCGCCGCATCCTGCCTGCGTCCCGCGTCATCCCTGTCCGGAAAGGGTTTCCCGCCGGGCGGTCGCCCGTGAAGCGATATGCGATGTTCCTGCACGGATGACACGCGGGATATCTCCCCACTCAAATAGTGGCGGTAGAGGCCGAAAAGGCAGAGCAATCCCGCCACGGAGAGAAGATAGACCCGTACATGGCGGCGCATGAACAGGCGGCGCACCGGCAGACGGTGGAGCAGGAAGAGCAGGAAGAAGGGAAGTATGCCCGCCCAGGCGTGCAGGACACCGTCCCACAAAACGGCAGAACCCGCTTTCATGGCCACGAATATGGCGGTGAAAGCGGGATACCCCCACACCATTCCCCAAATGATGGCATAGATGAGCCACGTGTATGAACGGGAACCCGGAATCTTCATTCTGCCAGCCATTTATCCGTCTTTATGCAGGGGCCTGTCATTTCCTGTCCCTCCTGCCTTCCGGCATGGCCGGACGCCGCTGCTCCGTCCAGCGGGCGTACTGCTCGTCGGTAAGCACCTTTTTCAGTTTCTTCTCGCGCTTCTTACGCTGTTTCTCCATTTTCTCCCTGTCGCCTGACGGTGCGAAATCGCGGGGCGGACGACGGTCCATGCCTTCGGGCGGACGGTTTCCGTGCGGTCCCTGCCCGAAGCCTCCGGCATCCCTGAAATCCGGCGTTCCTTCCGGTCTGCGGTCCATGCGGGGTGCCGCCGTTTTATTCTCCGCATCCTCACGCGCCCATTTCAGGTTCAGCTTGTAGAGCTTGTCATACTGCTTCTTCGTAAGGTTGAGCAGCGAGTCCATGCGGTCGGTGGTCTGCCGTGCCGACTTCTCGGGCGAGAGAGGTACGGGTTTGTAATGTTTCTCCGACCGGTCGGGCATATCCTTGTCCGCTTCCTGTGCCATGGCCGTGCCACCGCAGATAAAGAGCGCGGCACACGCGGCCATCCAAAACTGTTTTCTGATATCCATACGTCTGTAATTTAAAATTTTTCGAAAACAAAAATAGCGGGAAACACCAAAAGCCGCAAAATTAAATCTGCCAAACCTTCGTTTTCCTCTGCCAAACGGCGTATATTCCGTCAGCGTTTGCCGATGATAAAGTGCTGTTGGCAGAAAATATTTTATCTCGTATACCGATCTGTTTACCTTTGGAGAAGTTAAATGACCGGGTATTAAACATGGACAGGATCAGAAGTATATTGCAAGGGTTCGCCCCCATCTCACTGGACGAGATGTCACGGGTGCGCCTGATGAACCGCACCGACACGAAGTATGTCACGACCGTGCCGCGACTCGTCGAGCTGTTGGAGACAGCTGGCGGGGAGTATCGTGTGCAGGAGACCGGCGGGCTGCGCGACATGCCCTATTACACCTGCTATTTCGACACCCCCGACCGTGACATGTTCGCCCAGCATCAGAGGGGTCGCAAGGCGCGGCAGAAGATACGTCTGCGCGTGTATGAAAACTCGGGCACGGCGTTCCTGGAAATCAAGAACAAGGACAACCGGGGGCGTACGGACAAGAAACGCGTCCCCTGGGCCGGTACCGGTGAGAATGTCATGCCGTATTCGGACTTCATCCGGACCCATTCGCGTTATATGCCGGAAAGCCTTGCCCCGCAGGTGAGGAACCGTTTCCGCCGCATCACGCTGGTCAACCGTCTCTTAACCGAGCGTCTCACCATCGACACCGGGCTATGCTTCCACAACGTGTCCACCGGGTGCGGGTGCTCGCTGGAAGGACTTGTCATCATAGAGCTCAAACGCGACGGGAATACCCGCTCGCCCGCCGGGGAGATGCTGCACGGGCTGCACATCCACCCGGCCGGATTCAGCAAATACTGCGTGGGCATGGCGCTCACCGACCGCAGGCTCCGGCAGAACCGGCTGAAACCGAGGTTGCGAATGGTCAGCCGGCTGCTGTATCCCGGACTGCCTACCAACAAATATACTATTAACATATAAATACAGATAGATTATGGACGACTTGGAATTTCTGGATGTGCCTCTGGTTGACATGACGGATACGTGGACGCTGCTGTTGCGCTTTGCGTTCAACACCCTTGTCACGTGGTATATCATCCATTTCCTGTATTATCCCAAGAGCAGGCGCAGGGACTACTACTTCACGTTCATGCTCATCAGCGTGAGCGTCTTCTTCCTGATATTCCTGCTGGGAGGTGTCAAGCTCAAGATAGGGTTCGCCCTGGGGCTTTTCGCCATTTTCGGCATCATACGCTACCGCACCGAGTCGATGCCCGTGCGTGAGATGACCTACCTGTTCGTGCTCATCGCACTCTCGGTCATCAATGCGCTGGCCGTGACGCTAAGCTATGCCGAGTTGCTGGTCACGAACCTGATCTTCATCATGTTCATACGCGTGTCCGAGGACAACCGGTGGATCAGCCACGTTTCCTGCAAACTGGTACTCTATGACCGCATAGACCTCGTGTTGCCGGAGCGCAGGGTCGAACTTATCGAGGACCTGCAACGGCGTACCGGCCTCACGGTTGTCAGGGTCGAGGTCGGGGCGATGGATTTCCTGCGCGACACGGCCATGCTGAAAGTCTATTACAACACCTGTGGCGAGGAGCCCAATACGGTGGACCAGTTGATGAAATTACCTAAAACGACGGAACAATGAGAAAGGAAAGGATCATATTATTGCTGGCGGCCTTGTGCATGGCCGCACCGGTGCTGCGGGGTCAGAGCCTGTGGACATCGGCGGAGATGAAGTTCGGGATGGCAAAGGGACTGTCGGGATACGTCGAGGGCGAGTTCCGCACGACGGACGGATTGGACGGGACGGAACGCTGGGCTGCTTCGGCTGGCCTGGACTACAAACTGTACCGCTGGCTGAAGATGTCGGCGGGATACACGTACATCCACCGGCATGTGGAGAGCCGCGTCACCAAGAAAGGGAATATCGTCTCCGACTACTGGCAGCCCCGTCATCGTGCCTCTTTCGCCCTGACGGGCAGCTGCTCGTGGAACCGCTTCACCTTCTCCCTGCGCGAACGCTACCAGTACACTTACCGCACGGAACAGACCGTATCCAAATGGGACGGAGACGACGGTTCGGCGAAGGCGGACGAGTTGATCGAGGCGAAGAGCAGGCATGTGTTACGCTCACGCCTGAAGGCGGAGTATAACATCCGTAAGAGCGGGTTCACGCCTTTCGCATCCTGTGAACTGTATAATTCCCTGTCCGATGGCTTCGCAACCGAGAAGACGCGCTGGACGGTGGGTACGGACTACAAGTTCAACAAGCGCCATTCGATCAGTGCGTTCTACCGCTACATAGACCGGAGTGACGACGATGACACGAACGGCCATGTCATAGGTATAGGCTATTCGTTCAAGCTGTAATGTAAATAATGTAAACAAAGATAAATGTATATGGTTATGAGACATTGTATGAAAAGAATGGCCGTACTTGTGGCGGTAGCCCTCACGCTTGCTCTCGGGACGCTATTCTCATCCTGCACGACGGACAACGGCTTTGAGGAATGGGGGATGATTCCCGGAGACATGCCGGGTGGCGGCAGTGGCAGCGACGACGGTGACGCGCCGGATTTTGATTCCACCATAACTGCCTGGGACGGCCAGACAGCTGACGATGCGGCTCTGGATGTTGTGGGAACGGACGAGGACATCTATTGGGAAGCAAACAGTTTCGGTGTTGATAACGGTGGCGTGACAGTTAAAGTCGCCTATTCGGGGAATCAGGCTGCGGTGACTACTTCCGATACCTCCGTGGAATACTATACGGACGGGGCATACGTCACCATCGACATGCTGACCAATTCTGTGAAGAACGTGGAAATCGTAGTTTCCGGAAAGAGCGACGACGGGCAGTTGAAAATCTACGGGGAGAAGAAGTTCAAGCTCACGCTCTCGGGCGTGGAGCTGACTTCGACAAAGGGTCCCGCCATCAATGACCAGTGCAAGAAGCGTGCGTTCGTACATCTGACGGAAGGTACGACCAACCGCCTGACTGATGCCGCATCCTATTCGGACGATTCCAAGTATCTCAACGGGGGAAGTTCATCAAGCGAGGACCGCAAGGGCTGCTTCTTCAGTGAGGGGAATCTGATTTTCAGCGGCACGGGCGTATTGGTGGTGGAAGGCAATTACAAGCATGGCATCGTCACCGACGGTTACTTTTATATGCGTCCCGGCGCGACGATCGCCGTGACGGGTACGGCGAAGAACGCCATCCATGTCAAGGGAGACGAGGATGACGGTATCGGCGTGTATATGGCAGGAGGTCTGATCTATGCCAACGTGTCGTCCACGGCAGGCAAGAGTATCAAGACCGATCTGGATGCCGAAATTGCGGGCGGAAAACTGTTGTTGAATACATCCGGCAACGCTACATACGATAGCGACGAGAATGACACTTCCTCATCCACCGGTATCAAGACGGACGGTAATGTCATCATTTCCGGGGGTACGCACATCCTGAAAAGCACCGGCACGGGCGGCAAGGGAATCAATGCCGACAAGGAAATCCGCATATCGGGCGGAGAGACGACCGTGACGACCACGGGCGGCAAATATTACTACTCGCAGAGCCTGACCTCCTCGCCCAAAGGGGTGAAGGCCGATGGCAATATTACCGTGAGCGGCGGTAAGCTGAATATCTCCGTGACGGGAGTAAGCGACGGTTCGGAGGGGCTGGAGAGCAAGACGACGCTTACCGTCACCGGAGGAGAGGTATACTCGTATGCCTATGACGACGCGATCAATGCTTCCTCGGCCATCAACATCAGCGGCGGGAAGGTCTTTGCCTATGCAAGCAACAACGACGGTATCGACTCCAACGGTTCGCTGACTATCTCCGGGGGACTGGTCATAGGCGTGGGAACATCCGCACCGGAGAGCGGCATAGACTGCGACAACAGCAACAGTTTCAGGATCAACGGCGGTACTGTCATCGGTATGGGCGGAACCTTGCAGTCCAATCCCTCCACATCCAGCACGCAGCGGTCGGTAGTCTATAACGGTGTATCCGCCACAAAGGGGGCGAAGATCTGCGTGCTGAACAGCTCGGGAACACCGATACTGACATTCGAATCCCCTCGTACCATGAGCGGCGCGACCTTCTTCTTCAGCACGCCCGATATCACTTCGGGAGCCTCCTATACCGTTTCCTCGGGCGGAACGCTCAGCGACTATACGGATTCATGGAACGGATGGTACGGAGGCGGCACCTGGTCGGGCGGTTCGCAGGTGGGGACTTTCACTTCGAGCAGCGTCGTGACCACAGTCGGTAGCAGTGGTTTCGGTGGTGGGGGTATGCCGGGAGGCGGAGGTCCCGGCGGTGGCGGCCCGGGTGGCTGGTAAACCGCATGAGATGAGACATCACGTCACCTCTCCCTGAAAAAGTCTCCCCCTTATTACTGAACTGTCCCCCAAAAGTTTTGTGTCTAACTTTTGAGGGGCAGTTCAGTAATGGACTTTCTTTATACTATCGTATGACTGGGTTGCCGCAATAATTCGGAGTCGGTTGCTATAAGATACTGTATCTAAAGTTTTAACAACAGTTCATAATCGGTCACGTCCAACCTGCGGCCGAATTTGACACCCACCTTCTCAAACAAAGAAACCTGCTTGAAGCCGAGTTTCTGATGGAAAGCCCTGCTTTCTTCGTTTTCCGAGGTGATACAGGCTATCAGTACATGATAGTCCTGACGTCTGCACTCCTCTATCAGTTCCGCCATCAACTTCCGGCCGATACCCTTGCCCTTATATTCCTCCGAAAGGTAGACCGTAGTTTCCAGTGTCTTGCCGTATGCCGCCCTTTCTTTCCAGGCATGGGCATAGCAGTATCCGGCTATTCTGCCGTCAGCCTCATAAACCAGGTAAGGATAGGAAGAAACGATGTCTGATATGCGCTGTCTCATCTCGTCTTCCGAAACCGGTTCTGTTTCAAATGTTGCGGTACTGTTCTTGACATAACCGTTGTAAATATCTGTAATGGCCTTACAGTCCGTCATGTTTACTTTCCTTATCATGCTTTTACCGTTTATTTTGCGAAAGTAACAAAAATGTGCTTACCGGAATCTTGTTTTAACGACATTAACGGCCTGCCTGATTAGATATTCCATTAAATCATATTCATATTAATTGGGTTATTCATTAAACGTTTAGACTTAAAACCGCTAAATTTGCAGGCAAAATGAATTTATGGAACTATCTCAAATAATTGATAACATATATCATCTGCCGGTGCAGGCAAAAAATAAACTGATGAAGTCGATTTCCTATGTAGAATACCCGTCGGGTTACCGCCTGTACAGGGAAAATGCGAAGGAAACGAGAGCATATTTTATGAAAAAGGGATTGGCAAGGGCATATTCCATTGCCAACGGGCACGAGACTACCTTCTGGTTCGGACGGGAGGGAGACTTCATTACCCCCATTGCTGCAATGGCATCGAACGGGATGGAATACGGATTTGTCGAACTTCTGGAGGATTGCGAGCTGTATGTACTTGACCTGGCTACCCTGAATGAGTTATACGCTTCCGACATTCACATTGCCAACTGGGGAATAAGGCATTTACAAAAAGAGGTGATCCGTGCCGAGAAGCGGTACATCACACGGCAGTTCAAAACCTCGTTGGAACGCTATCAGGAGTTCATCAGCCGTTATCCTGATATAATACAGCGTGTGAAATTGAGTATGGTAGCCTCGTATCTTGGCATATCTGTCGCCAATTTGAGCCGCATAAGAGGACAAGTGAGGTGATTTTTTGCAAAAGTCAATTCATTATTTTGCATTTGCAAAGTGATTTGCCGGGGAATATAGTGAACTTTGCACGCCCTATAAAACAGATATTTATGAATTGGCTATTATTGATTTTATCCGGATGTATAGAACTTGTCTTTACATTCTGCCTGTCAAAAGTCAGCAAGACTTGCGGCAGTGAGAAAGCATTATGGATAATAGGTACGGTGAGCGCTATCGCATTGAGCCTGTATCTTGTTACAAAAGTACTGAAGACCTTGCCGATAGGTACCGCATATGCCGTGTGGACGGGAATAGGTGCCGTGGGGACCGTGCTCATCGGGATAATATTTTTCCATGAGGATGCCTCCTTCGGCAGATTATTTTTTGTCCCTACTTTAATACTTTCCATTATCGGATTGAAGATTGTGTCTAATTAGCGGCCGTAGGGACAATGTAGCGGTGTTACGCTGAAATAAAGCTGTGGCGTACAGTATTTCCACCAGTCGAAACGACCTGCAGCGCAGGTACAAGTAATAAGGGTGTCATACCGTTAGAACGGGGGTACGGGACAGGTAAAAAGGCAAAGAAACCGGCAACGGAGGTGCGGCAGGACATGGCTATAAAAGAAACCGGGGCTGCCCGTGCAAGAATAAGATACAGCCACCCGCTTTTGTGGCGGGTGACTCTGTCTTTGGGTAGGATGTGGTTGACCAAATACTCGATATTCTCCTTTCGTTCCTCGTCGTCAATTTCGGCACAATAATCGAAATGGCTGTTATCTCCCTGCATAAGAGTATCTTCATTCAGATAGTTTTCTTTTTCTACCCGTGTTTGGGTGATTTGAAAAATTCTGCTGTGCATGACTTTGATAATTAAATTGTTAAACTTTGTTTTGTCTCCCTTTTCTCGAAGCTCTCTTGGCTTCTCGTTGAGGGAGGATTTTTTATGCGGGACAAACAGGGGGAAAGGATGATAAGGCAAGTAAACAGTGGACGGCATGGAGCGGAATACCCAACCCGGACGAATGGAAGTGCAAAGCAGGCTTGTCCGGCTCTGCCCTGCAATGAGGCAGGGGTGGCTAAAAACCAATCTGCGATTTGCGGAAGGCTGACGTGAACATCCGGGAACCGTTAGCATGGCGGTACTTGGCGACCGTCCGGAGGCTGTATCTTTGCATGGAAAATCTCACCGGCGAAAACTGCCGATGAGCGATAAAGAAACTGCCGGTTCGGGAGAATAAGAGGGAAGAAAAGGCTGTATTTACATTACATTCGAATGAAATGCGGGGCAAAATCAGCCTGCAAGAACGAAATTTTTCTATCTTTGCCAAGGTTGTATCATCTAAAAAGACATAGTAATGGAAAAAACATTTGAACAGATCAGCGAATTGTTCGCTCAATTCTCGAAAGATGCCGGCCTCCAAATAGAGAAAGGTAACAAGGCAGCCGGAACCCGTGCCCGCAAAGTGAGCCTCGAACTCGAAAAACTCCTCAAACAGTTCAGAAAGGAGTCGCTCGAAGCGTCGAAATGATTTTATTCTGGTGGTACGGGAACGGTGAGACCTATCGCACATCGTATCAAACAAAGCCTCTCTGCTTCACAGCGGGGAGGCTTTGTTCGTTATGTCTTTCAAGCATCAATTATGCGAAACACTATTGATATACAGTAAGCGACTGCTCAACTACATCTTTCGCATTTGAGTTTTAGATGCACTCGATTGTAGGTGCATCTAAAATTTTTCATATGCCAACTTATCTCAGGGTTGTTTTTGAGTGGCAGTCTTGTTTTTTCTCGCTTTTTCCTGCATTTTCCCGTAACTGTCCCGATTATTTCCTCCATACATCCGGCAGCAGATCCTTCAAGTCTCTGTCTGATTTGGGAGCCATATAATAAGGGAGTCTGCCGATCACATCATTCAGCCACTCTCTGGGGTTGACACCACGTTCCTTACATGAGCCAAGCAAGGAACAGATTATAGCCGTA
>PPYE01294097.1_pt1 | contig 22413 bp, 20 predicted proteins | sample 1559881 | NCBI WGS metagenome assembly PPYE01 (sample SAMN08240022, study PRJNA423297) | Human gut metagenome, whole genome shotgun sequencing project.
TCCCCTCATAGACAGCGCCGCCGCACCGGGGGCAGGTGCCGACAGCTTCCCGATTGGCTGCATTTTTGCTTCCGAACAAGGAGGAATAGGCAGGATCGGGGGCGGTGTTCCGCCGGATCAGGTCACGGATTAAACCGGCAATCCCTTCCATAAAAGCGTCCGCCGTCATTTCTCCGCGTTCCACCTGTTTCAGCATGGACTCCCATTCCGCCGTAAGCGCCGGGGATTTTATCACATCGGGCAGGACGGCAATCAGGTTGACGCCCTTATCCGTAGGCAAAAGCTGTTTCTTTTTCCGCTGGACAAATCCCGTGGACACCAGCTTTTCCAGTGTGGCGGCACGGGTGGCCGAAGTGCCCAGTCCTTTCCGCTCGGCGTCCTCCGGCATATCCTCCGTACCGGCTGTCTCCATAGCCGCAAGCAAAGAATCTTCGGTGTAGTGCTTGGGCGGGCTGGTTTTGCCTTCCCGAATCGTGGCGGCAGCCTTTTCAAATCTCTGTCCTTCTTTCAGCTCCGGCAGACGGGACGTATTTTCGTCGCCGTCCTCCGGCTGTTTTTGTTTCAGGCTGGCACGGAAAGCCTGTTCAATGCCTTTCCATCCCTCATGCAGAATCGTTTTCCCTTTGGCGGTAAATGTGTGGCCCTCGGACTCCAAAACTGCCAGCACCGCCTCAAAGCGGTGGGGCTGGGCGGTAGCACACAGAAGGCGGCAGGCAAGGAGCATCAGGACATCCCGCTCACCGGCAGGCAAAATAGACAGGTCAGTGCGGGCTATCTCCACCGTGGGGAGAATGGCATGGTGGTCCGTTACCTTGCTGTCATCAATAATTCCTTCCAGCTCCGGCGCCGTGGTACTGTCCTTGGCAAAAGGCATATTCTGCCACAGCCACAGGGCCAGAGAGCCAACCGTTGCTTGCATATCCGCTGTGATATACTGGCTGTCTGTTCTCGGATAGGTCGCCAACTTTTTCTCATACAGGCTTTGTAAATAATCAAGGGTCTGTTGGGCAGTAAAGCCATACAAGCGGTTGCACTCCCGTTGCAACGTAGTCAAATCGTAAAGGCGGGGCGGCTGGACAGTCTTTTTCTGCCGCTCCACTTTGCGGACAACGGCAGGCTTTCCGTCACAAGCTGCCCGTATCGCTTCCGAAGCCGCCTTGTCCTCCAGCTTTTCCCCGGCAGCGGTAAACCCTCCGCAGGCGAGTTCCGGCACATAGAAGGGCTTGCTCTTAAAAGAACGGATCGCATCTTCCCGCTGTACGATCAGCGCCAGCGTCGGCGTCATTACCCGGCCCACATTCAGGGTGTCGCCATACAGGACAGAAAAAAGCCATCCTCCATCAAACGGCGCAGGACGCCAAGCTGCTTTTTCTTATCCCTTGCCACATCATATTTCCAATGGGCGGGAAGGATAGGCAGATCCGCATACCGCCATTTGGCGTACTGCTCCCCATAGGCTTCCGGCTGGGCCAGCTCCACCAGATGGCCCACGCACCAGGACACCAGCCAGCCGCCGCCTTCCAGATACCCGTCCTTTTTCTCCTTTGCTCCCAGCACCGCGGCCAAAGATTGGGCCACGCTGGGCTTTTCGGCTACCACAAGTTTCATTCGTCCGAACCTCCCTCTTTATCAAAGAATTTTGTAAACTGCTCGTCTGCCTGCCTTCCGGCCTGCAGCAGACACATCAAAGTTACGCCTGCGATTGTGCCAAGCGTGAAAGACAGAAAATGTGATACTGCGCCCCACATGTGCCGCACCTCCTTTGGATTTTGAATATGAAAAAAGCGCAAAGGGATAAGAACACCTTTGCGCCGGGGTTATATAGCAAAACGCCGCAGAAAGAATCTGCGGCGTTGATTTATAACATTTAGTCTTGTTTGACAACGTTGGATTTACTTAATCTTATGCGAAATAAACACTTGATAATTTTATTACCTATATTTTTCTACATCTATTACTCTGGAAAAATAGTCGCACAAGTTCAGGTTGTGAGTTACCATAATTATTGTAACTCCACTTTCATTCAATTTTTTTAGAAGTGACATCACTACTGCTTCATTATCTTTATCAAGTCCAGAAGTGGGTTCATCAGCTAATATGATTTTGCTTCCTTGCAGAATCAATTTAATAATAGCGACTCGCTGCTGTTCACCTCCGCTCAACTGATATATTTTCTTGTTGAGCATATCACTTAAACCAAACTGTTTTAAATACTTGTTGATTTTTCTTAATTTTTCTCCTTTGCTCATTTTTCTATATTCAAGGGCCAGTTTCAAATTCCATAATACACTTTCATCTTCTACCAGCCCATAATTTTGAAAAAGATAACCTATTGTATGCCGTCTAAGGAGCATAGCATTTTTGCTTTTCATGGACAAATTTTTGTAATTGCCAATCGTTATCGTTCCCGCCGATATATCGGTAATCAGTCCGATTATATTTAGAAGTGTTGTTTTTCCTGCGCCGCTTTTTCCAATGAGGCCAACAAATTCTCCTTGCTCTATCTCTAAAGACAAATCATTGAATAATACTTGATTTTTTCCATATTCCTTTTTAATATTTTTCAATACTATCAATGACATACTTATGCCCCCTTTTCGATTTCATATAAAGCCTTTTTGATATAAGTCCGGTATAACAATTCACAAAACAGGTAGTCCAGTAGCATGATTGCAAAAAAGCAAGCAAAATAATAATTGATAGCAGTCAAGATTACTGATGCGATTATTTCCATTACCCAAACAATATAACGGCTCTTTAGTATTTTAAAATGAGAAAAGCCCATAATCTCTTTTAAAGCGTATCGTTTCCGGTTAACAAAAACATCTACATAGTTTGAGATATATAGGATAAACACCAGTGAAACCACAAATACGATAGCGAACATCGTAAGGGTTTTAAGGACAAACGTCACGCTTTCTAATTGTGTTAAGTAAGGAGTCAGCAATGTTCCTGCCACGACTAACTGTGCCAGATCATATTTCGTTAACAGGGCAGAAAATTCTTCTCTTGACTCTACTGAAAAGAACAAACTTCTATTATTTAAAGCATCTAAATAATAAAGTCCTCCAAAATCTCCTGTATCAACAATGATAATGCCCCCTGTTATATCTGAAAAACCTTCTTCTGTATTTACCTTTATAGTGGAATTATCATCAATATAAACAATATTAAATTCATTTGCGCGCGTTTCTTCCTGGATGCCGTAATTTTGATTATAGTTCAGTAACAGATCATATTCTCCCGCAATGTGTTCTTTTATAAGGCTTTCATCATTTTTATACATATTAGGAATTAAGACCGTTGGTGTACTAAATACACTTTCTTCCAAAGGAGTTCCGTTTACTTGAATATTGGAAAATTCCTTTATATAATTTCTGTTTGCAATAATAGTCTGTTGGACATAATATGGGCGCGAAGCCCCCATTGGACCTTGAGCTTCATCACTACCTGTATAATCACATAACAATGAATGATGGTTCCTATATAGCTCTAAAACTGAATTTGAATAACGCTCCGATACATCCGGGTTTGATATGGCATAATTATATTCTGCTGAAAAGCACATTTACAATTAAGACGATCCCAAAGAAGAATATGCCCATTATTAAATAGGAAAAATCAAAGCGGTTTGTAAATGCGTAATACAGGTTCAATACAGCCAACAGAGCTAAACACACAATAGAGTAATACTTTACTACACTTATGATTTGTTCTTTTAATATACGCAGAGTGGAGAAACCCATACTCTTTTTTATGCCTATCTTTTTCAGGCTATAAGAAGTATAGATGCCGTATATTATTAGAATGACAATGAACAAGATAATAAAATTAAACAGATTTAACTCTAATATCATGCTATACGGAATAGACGTATCTTCATATTCGATTATTTGTGTAGATAACTGTGTTGCAAGCTGATCTATTTCACCATCAGACAAATCCGTATAGAATATGCCGACACTATCCAAAAAATCTTCTTTTGTCAATTCATGGTACTTAAATTCGATTGTTTGAGAAACAGGTTGTTTTTGTTCAAACTTATCTAAAGGATAGCAGTATAAATCATAAACTGAATTATCTGTCGAAGTTAATGTGTTATTTATAAGCTCTATTTTGTTGTTTGGATAATTTTCAGTGAATATAGAATAAAACTGATTAAGGGTTTCTGGAGATGTTTCTTCAATCACATAACCACTTAAATTATCAGCAGCAATATTGTTTTTTTCGTAAATATTGTAAATCGAGCTGTTAAATATATAGGCAAACAGCAATATTTCAAGAATAATGAAAATTTTTAGAAATTTTTTCATATCCAATCCTTCCCTGTAAAGATGCTCTACTAACTAAAGGCGTCATTACAACTCAACAATGTCTATACGAATGGAGATTTACCCATTATACACCCACTATTTTACCACACAAGCAAATCCTTATCTACCCGAAGTGTTCCTGAAATATCCAAGATTTATCATGCTTTCAGGAAGATAAGGCCCCACAGGGACCTCCCGCATTTCTTTCCGCAGGGCGTGAACCATGCGGATCGTGGACACAGTGCCGCCTTTCTCCCGCCCATCATAGACAGCGATCACCCGATCCGCCTGGCCTACCACATAGCGGTTGCGCTTCATGTAGACATTGGAAGCCCATTCTTCGCTGATAACCTCGACCTTCGTACATGCCTCCAGCATGGCCCTGGTCCGCTCGTCCTCCATCAGCCGCTTATAGCGGTTGCGGTACGGAATCGCCGCCTCCAGGCGCAGCGCCGGATTTTCTTTGGCCTTTTCCAGAACAATCCCGGCAAATAGCTGATCTGCACCGTCAGCAAAGCCGGAAATGAAATAGGTATAGCCGTCCGCGATGGCTTTTTCAATTTCGCACCGCAGACCTTGCTCTGCCTGCTCCATATATTCAGCGGGGATTTCCCGGTGTCCGGTCACTCCGCATACTTTTTCTTTCATGTTGCAGCCTCCCTTTCAAATGATAGCTGAAAACTACCATACCTCTTATTTTAATAGTTTATATTTAACGTGTCAACTCAAATACCCCTTTCCATTTAGCGAATAGAGCCAGTCTGTAAGGTACAATCTATTACAGAATGGGAGGTGAATATGGTGTACGAAGATTTTGTCCCGGAAAGGCTGGCAAAATTGAGGATGCAGAAGGGTGTTTCCGCACGGGATATGTCGTTGTCGCTTGGGCAGGCCAACAATTATATCAACAACGTGGAGAACAAGAAAACGCTTCCTTCTATGCAGTCCTTCTTTTACATTTGCGAATACCTGGGCGTGACACCGCAGGAATTTTTCGATGAGGGCAATCCGAATCCCGCCGCTTTAAAGGAATTTATCACAGAGGCAAAGAAGCTGGATTCCAAAACAATGTCTTACATCCTCGGCATTATGAAAGAACTGAATAGCAAAAAGTAGAAGTGGTCAGTCACATATAAGGGAGGCTGGCCACTTTCTATTCTTTGCAAGGAATAAAACAGTTTAAAATCGTATTTTGCTCCCGGATATAACCAATATTATATAGGATTGGTTACATCTGTATAGTACCTGGCCTTATTTTTAAGTTATCCACACAGAAAATATTTATACAAAGACAAAAGTTATTTCCCCGTGCTGCCGAAAGCGCCCTTGCCGCGTTTGCCGCCCAGGTCATTCACAAAGTCCGCGATCACCACAGGCATGATGATAAGCTGCCCGATCCTGGAATCTTTCGGAAGCGTCCGGGCCTCATTTCCCACATTGCTGACAATGGCATGGATTTCGCCCCGGTAGCCGGAATCCACAGGGGGCAGCTCACAGACCACCCCTTGTGCCGCAAGGCTGCTCCTTGGGAACACATAGGCAGCATAGCCGTCCGGCACCTCCAGGCCAAAGCCCAGCGGGATTTTAGCGATCCCGCCAGGCTCCAGGGTACAGTCAAATGGCATATAGACATCCGCCCCGGCGTCATTGGCGTGGGAGCGGAGGGGACGGTGGTTCTCCGGCAGCCCGAAATCAATGATCCTGATTTTCACTGGCGGCCTCCTTCCAGTGCGGCAGGATAGTCCTGGCGCAGCAGGTCAAGAGGCAGCGCCCCTTTTTCACACGGGCAGCCGCAGGACATATCTTTTTCCAGACATCCCTCCCGCTGGCAGAAGGGGCCGGCAAGTTCCGGGCTAAATAGTTCCGGGTCCAGCGCATACAGGTCCGCCCATATTTTCAGCAGGACAAAGCGTGTTTCATCCGTATTGCGGCGGCAAGTCCGCTGGCCGATCATGTGCTTCCACTGGTAAGGCGTGGCGCTGATTATCAGCACATTGCGGAGGCTCTGCGGAGCCAGGTACCCCGCGGCGTCCCTGGAAATCCCGCAGGCGCCTATATCCGCATAATGCTCCATGGCAGCCCGGCACTTTTTCAGGTAGAAATCATGCACCCACTGGCTGGCCGTCAGGATCTCATAAGGCACCACAAAATCGGCCTGCCCCGCGTAATTACTGTATTGCAGGGACGCGCTGATAAATTTGACTTCGTTTTGGTGCCGGGTGATCTGCGCCAGAAAACGCCTGCTGGCGCCCACAACCGCCACCGTGATAACCGAAAACTTCTGTACGGCGGGGTGCGGCAGAGAGGCGATCCGTTTGACCGTATCGGCAGTATAGGCTTTCTCATAAAGAGCCAGAAGGTCATCCATGGAATGGATCGCATGGCCCCGCTGGGTGAGCCTTGCCGCAAACACCATGTTTTTTTCGGCTTCCTGTACCGCGGTGCAGTTCAAAATTTTAGTTTCAATCTGATTGATGTTCCAATTCCTCCTTTATCACAGCTTTTAGTAAAAATAGATAGTTAAGGCTGTCGGTGATCTTTTCCTCCCAGACAGCCAGCTCAAAAGTTTTCCGGTCCGTAAAACACATATCATAAATGGAGATGATGTGCTTTGCCATCATCCCGGCGAGTGCCCGCTGGGGGGTGCTGTCCTGGATCGCAGCCGCCGCTTTGAAGGCACTGAGCCGGTCCGGGTTGTCGCCGGTATATTCTTTGGCCTTCTGAATCAGAAGCCCTTCACACTGCCGTACCTGTTCCCGGAAAACAGCCTGAAATTCTTTTTGTGTCATAACTCACCCCACTTTACGCCGTAGGAAGATAAATCCAATCGTGCATCAGGCACACGCTGGGTTCGTCCTCCCGCGGGATCAGCCGGAAGGCGCACTTGGAATACACCGTGCGCTTATCCTCAAATTCCATGTTGTAGGCTTTATAGAACCGGTATTCCAGGTTGGAGATCACACACCGGAGCATTTGAAGGGCCTCCCGCTGGGAGGTGACAATACAATCCCGGTCAATGCTGCGTTTCAGAGCCAGCAGGGATTTATAAAGCTGCACTTCCGTCCGGTAAGGGCGGGCATACCGTTGATCCAGCCAGCCGCAGAAGGCCACCGGGCCGCTCTCGACCACATGCGCCTCCGGGTGGTGGAAGCCGTAGCTGTCCAGGTTGGCGGTATTCAAAAGATAGAGCATTTCTTTCAGCTCCGCGCTGGGCATATCGTAAAACCGCAGCATGGAGCGGTAGAGATGGACATATCCGGGTATGGGAACAATGTTATTTACCATTGCAAATCCTCCATATATAGAGATGGGCGCGGGAGCAACCGTCATCCCGCGCCATCTTCTTAAAATCTGTTATTCAGTTACAGCTACCAGCCTGCCCATGACGATAAAGCGGTCAGCGCCGCCATTGGTACAGGTGGAAAGGGTCAGCACCTTGTCACTGGAAGTGACGGAAACGCCCGTTTCGATCACAGAACGCTCCTGCATCGCTGAAAGCCAGGTCGTATATGCGCCGCTGTCTTTCCATTCCAGCGCCCAGGGAGAAGTTTCGCTGCCGGATTCCTCCGGGCTTGCCACAAATGCGGAAAACACCTCGACCACATAGCCGCCCTCCGGCGTTACCAGGTACATTTCCGGGTGTTCATCATAGTAAGCCTGCGCTTTGTATTCCACCAGCGTGGAGAACATGGAGCCGTCCCGCATGTTGTGCCCATAGATAATCGTGTTGTTATCGGAAAAATCCTCCGCGTTTTCATAGTCGATGAACAGGCAGCCCACCTTGTTTGCCGTACCGTCATACAAGTGTTTTAGGTAGTAGCTGTTATCCTCGCCCTGGGCCACCGGGTACTGAATGACCGTGCCGGGAAGCTCCAGCCATGCCTTGACATCCGGCCCCTGGGCCAGCAGACTTTCAAAGTCCACCGTGGGCAGAGAAATGGAGGAAGCGCCGGTTTCCTCCGGCGCCTCCGCGTTCCCATTTTCCCCGTCCGTTTCAGCCGGGGTGACATATTCCGAAAGCCCGGCATAGGTATCGGCGCTTTCCTTGTACTGGCCGATCTCCCGCGCCAGCATAAAGCCGCTGCCTACCGCCATGGCAATGCAGATCAGAAGCACGCCGGTTGCCGCTTTGCGGCATCCAGGGCTGGACTTCTGGCCTTTTTTCTTATAAGCGCACAGGAAAAGGGCAACACCGCTGCCGATCACCGCCGCACCCAGCACGCCGATCCAGATATACAGGTTATAATCATCGCCTGTCTGCGGGACCGGCTTGGAAGGATTGGAAGGCGTTGTCGGGTTATCCGGGGTTTCCGGCGTATCCGGCGTTTCCGGGGTTTCTTCCTCCGGCTTTTCATTGAAGAAGCTCACCTCGGCGGTTTCATCGGCCTTGATCTCCACCGTGGCGCCATCCGGGATGATATAGTCCTCGCTGGCCTTATTCTTAACCTCGGTCACAGTGTATTTGCCCACGCGCAGCCCTTCGATCAGGATGATACCATCCTCCGGGCTTGTGAAAGTCTCGCAGTAGGTGCCATCCTCACTTTTTACCTCAAAGGCAAAGCCGTCCTTGCGGCCATCGCTGGAATCCTTCGTGATTTTCAGATTGCCGCGGTAAGCCTCATTCACAAAGCCGCGGCCAGCCTCGCCATTTTCCACAACGACAACCTGCCCGTCCGTGATGATTTCAAAATAGTAGGCATTGGGGTCCAGCTTGTGGCCTTCCGGGGCAGTTTTCTCTTTGACAAAATAGCCCTTTGCCAAGAGGCCGCTCATTTCATGGAACCCTTCATCGGTTTCCGTCAGCTCCCCGATCAGGGCGTCGCCTTCATCAAATGCCTTATCGCCGTTGATGTCCTCATAAAGCTCAAAGACAGCGCCGGGCAGCCGGTGGAGGAATGGATTGTCCGCAGTGTCCTCGCCGGTATCATCATCGGCGCTTTCTTCTGTCTCGCCAGCCTCACTTTCAGAACTGTTTTCCTCGTCCTCCTGGATAGACTTCAATTCGTCCACAGCCTCGGTCTTGATAACCTGTACCGTACCGTGGATCAGGGTATTGTCGATCTCGATTTCAATGGTCTGCCCATCGGTGCCGATATAGACATGGTGCTGTTCCGGGCTGATGGAGTACAGGGCCGAAGGGCTGGCAATCTCCTTGATGATCCAATGGCCGAAAGGCACATCCTCAAAAGAGAAGGCGCCGTTTTCCCCGGAAGTCGTCACAAGGAGGGCATTTTCCTCGGTAAATTCCTCCGTGCCGGGAGCGAACAGGCCGATCAGCGCGCCCTCCAGGGTAAGGTCCTCACCGCCTTCGGGGTCCTCGCCGTATTTCACGCCGTCAATGCGCCCGCGGATCATCTCGTTGGAAATGGCCTCGCCGTCATTGACCGCAATCGTCACCAGAGCGGTTTCCTGCCCGGCATACGCAAAAACTACCGGGTACTGCTGGCCGGAAAGTACGAACGCCTCATTGGTGGTACGCTCCTGGACATAGAAGCTGCCAAAAGGCAAATCGGAGGCAAAGGCAGCCGAATACTGGCCGGGCGCGTCCTCTACCGGTGCAACCGCCACGACTTCCAGAAGCCCGCCTGCGGGAATCACGCTGCCATCCAGGGCAGTCAGATCCTCCGATGCGTACAGACCAAAGGAAATATCCTTGTATTCCTCGCCAAGACCAATGCCAAAGGTTTCGTCTGTTTCCAGAGATTTCAGAAGGTCGATCTCCACCTTCTGGCGTTCATCATAAAGCCCGATGGCCGCCTGGGTGATCTCTACCTCCTGACCGGCATAGGTAAGCTCGGTATAAACTGGCGTGGGGTCCAGCACCATGCCCTCCGGCGCCTGGCGTTCCTCCAGACGGTAGCGGCCCAGGTATTGCGGTTCGCTGACCGCCGTTCCGTCCTCCCCAGTGGTAAGGGTAGCGACTACCGTATCTTTTGCCACCCGCAGCGTGCCGTCGCCGGTATAAATATCTTCATCGGCAATCAGGTCATACACAGCTCCAGGCTGTCCAACTACCTCATAAACCGGCTGATAGAAGCCATCGTTTTCCTGCACGCTGGCAAAAGCCTCGCCGGATTTGCTGATGGTAAGCTGGGCTTTCTGCGGCTGGTTGTACTGCACGACGGTAACGACCGCCTCGGAACCATCCACTGTGAAAGGCACCGGCTCGTCAGAAAGGACATACCCTTCCGGGGCTGTTACTTCGTAAAGTTCAAATTCATGGGCGGGCAGCGGCTCCGGCAGCATCAGCCAGCCTTCATCCGAAGTGTAAAATACGTCAATGGTTTCAGGGTTGGGATAGTAGATCTCCTGGCTGATAAATTCGCCGGTGGTAAGGTCCTTAATACGGAAGCCTGTACCGGCCATAGGAATGATCTCACCGGTTTCCGCGTCTCGTTTTTCCACACGCACCCTTGCAGTGATGGCGTCATTGTTCAGGATATAGGAGTAGGTCTTTCCGTTCTCGCTGATAAATACCGTGAAATCCGGCACAAAGGCTTTATCGTCCTCGCCCGCGGTCTGGTGGACGGTATAGCGGCCATAAGGCATATCTTTGGAGGCAGCAAAACCGTCCGCATCCGTTGTCAGGATGTCCCGCTCGCTTTCTTTGGAATTTTCATAGCTGCCCGCGCTTGTCAGGTAAACCTCAAAAACAGCGCCTTCCTCCGGCTTTTCCACCATACCGGCATTGGCATCATCGCTGTGTTCCTCGTCCGATACATCCGGGTCCGGGTCATCGGTATGTTTCACAAGCTGGATATTGCCGCGGATCACCGTCTCCGGCAGCGTATTTTCCGTGGTATTCAGCTCGATTTCATAAAGGGAAGGAGAAGCGCCCACCTCATGCACCGTTTCATCCAGCAGGTAGCCGGGGCTTGGGGAAATCTCCTGCAAGGTCCAGTCATCCCCGCAAGGATAGTAGCCGGTGACAAAGCTGCCGTCCGGCCCGGTGGTGAAGGTATCTACAAGCTCCCCGCCTTTATACAGGCCATAGACAGCCCCCGCCAGGGAAGCGTCACCCTGGGCTTCGCCGGTTTCTGCGTCCACCTTATGGCCTTCCACACGGAATTTCTTCAGGATATTGGAAAACTGGACGCTGGCAGTCTGGCCGCTCTCGATGGTGATATACTGCGAAGCAGGCGTTACATAGCGGTCAATGGGCTGCTCTGTCACAAGATAAGTGCCCGGCAGAAGATCCAGGGACACCATGCCGTCCGCGCCGGTAACAACCGATTCCTCCACGCCGTTGCCGCTGATGGTAAAGGGAATCCCCTCAACAATACCGTCCTCGCTGGTCTTTACGATCTTTGCCTTGCCATAAGTTTCCGTCTTGATCTGCATATAGAAGGAAACGGGGTCTTTGGCGCCCGTCATCATGGTCTGCCAGCCCTCGCGCCCCCAGATCAGCATGGCCTCGCCGATAGGCACATTTTTGCGGAATTGAAGCGCCACCGGGGATTCCAGCATTTCTTTACTGGTGAAGGTATAGCTGTTGCCGCTGCGGGTCACGGAGATCCCGCTTGCAGTAAGGGCCTCCAGGTCGATATTTAAGTTGTTGGCATCGGTCAGCGTCAGGGTATAAACCTTGGCATTGGAATCCCATTTCAGTTCATGCACCGGGGCGCTTTCCGCGGTTGCCCCGGCAAAGGAAGGGATAGTGGAATGGGAAGCGATCTGCTCCAGAATCCAGTAATAGACCTGCTCGGCAGGGCGTCCCTGCACAATGCGGAAGAAAGTATTTTCTGCAACACTTCCATTGTCGTGGCGGCTGGCAGCGTCGCTGCGGAGCTGCTGCTGGTATTCCCAAATGATACACTGCGCTGCCATATACCAGTCGTCGGCATTGATACCGGCCATGGGGAGGGAAGCCCCAGGCTGCCAGCCATACAGGGAGGCCAGCATGATCCCGCGACGGGAAGCCTCCGGCAACTGGTTGAAATACTGGCTGTTGTCTGTCTGTTCGGAATAATAGCCATCGTCTGAATCACCGAACCGGATGCCGCTCTCAATGCAGTACACCCAGCGGAATCCGCCGCCATCCGTGTTCAGCACGAAATGACGGTAGGCCACATTCCCGCCATGATACACATACGAAGTGGAACCATCGTCGTGGTAGGTCATCGTGTAATAGCCAGATGGGGAATAATAGGGCTGCCCGTCTGAGCCAATGACCGTATCGCCATAAGCGGAGCTGGCCTGCTGGCCTTCCGAAGCCGCAAACGCGCTGACCGGTAAGATCCCCACCAAAAGCAGCAGACAAAGGAAACCGGCCAAAAGCCGGGAAAGGCCATGGCCGCGCATAGATTTTGTATTCAAGCTGTAATCCTCACTTTCATAAAATTTCTTCGGGAAACAAGAAGGACGGCATTATCTGCCGTCCTTTGTGGATTCTTCGTCCTCGTCATAAGGAAGCGCATCGCTGTACGCAGAATCCTGTTCATAATCTTCACCGTAACCGTCATCCTCGAACTCGTCCTCATCCATAGCCGCCTGCTGTTTCGGGCGCACGATCTTGAAGTAGTAGCCCAGCCCGCCAGCGGCCGCAAGAGCGATCACCAGGAAGATAATCATGCCGGTATTGCCGCCGGATTTCTCCGGCTCTGCTTCCGGCTGTTCGGTTTCTTCCGGCGCCGGTTCTTCCGTTACTTTGCCCAGGCAGCCGTTCAGGTCATTTTTGCAGACCGGGCAATCGGTATTCACCGCGCCCGCCTCGCATTTTTCCGTACAGTTGCAGGTGACAACCTCAATGGCGCTTTCGCCGCCATTATCCTGCTGGGCCAGGGAGAGCAGATCTTCCTCCGTAACGCCATTCAGGAAGTAGACGTTTTCCGAATCCCGCTTCCCGTCAATGATAAGGTAAAACACATTGCCGTCCGCAGTGGTGATGGTATAAAACTGCTTATCATCTTCCTGCCCGGTGGCTGAGTCCAGGACCGTGCCGGTGCCTTCCGGGGTAAAGGCCCCTTCCGGCACAGCCGACTCCGTTTCGTCCTCCGCGGCAGGGCTTTCAGAAGAAGCCTCTGTTTCTGCCTGGGAGGTCGAAGGGGTCCCGGCGGCCTGGCTGCTTTCCGAATTGCTTGAACTGCTGGACGCATTGTTTGCCGAAGGAGAAGGCGCGGGGGTCGTGGAAGGCGCAGCCTGCGTTTCCCCACTGGAAGATTGGGGCGCGGCAGAGGAAGCCGCCTGGGTCTGTGCCGGTTCCTCATAATAAGGGTTATCCAGCTTTACCTCTTTGGAGCGGTTGCCGGAATAGTCCACTGCGTAAACCGTCACTTCCTTGCCGTCCCCGGCATAATCCTTCAAGGCCACGGTACCCTTGCCGTTGACAAGGCTGTTGATCCGGGTCCCGTCCACATACACCGCCTCCACGCCGGACATATCATCGCTGGCCTCCACCGCCAGCTTATCGTCCTTTAAGGCCGCGGTAAGGGTGGGCGGCGTGGTATCGCTGCCCGTGGAAGCGTAAGCGGTGACAGGCAGGGCAACGGCGCTCATGCAAAGCACAAGCGCCGCCAGAACATTCCTCACTTTATTCTTCATGGCCGGCCTCCTGTTCTCCCGCAGGAGGGGCGCCCTCCGGGACCGTAAGGGTCCCAGCCCTGTGCGCCTTCAAAAATTCCGCCAGCTCCTTCGGGGTCAGGTGGAAATCACGGCCAATATCGCCGTAATCCTCGTTCTCCAGCCGGGTCTTTTCCTCTTTGAAAAGCTCCAGCTTTTTTTGCAGGTCTGCGATTTTCTTTTCCGTTTTTTCAATATCCCTTGCGAGTTTGTCAATTTTGGGATTCAATTTATTACCTCCGATCTTTAATTGGTTGAGATACGCCCAAATGCGTAAAAATGTTTGGTCCAGTAGGATGTATTGATATTGGCATACTGCACCGGGTCCCCGGCATGGATCATCTGCCCGTTGCCGATATAGATCCCTACATGGGTTACAGGCGTGCCCGCCGAATAGGTGCCGGTGAAGAAAATCAGGTCTCCCGGCTGGGCGTTCTCTCTGGAAACAGGGGTGCTCATGTTGAAAAGCCCCTGGGCTGTGGAGCGTCCCACACTGGCAACACCGCTCTGATTGAGGACATAGGAAACAAAGCCGCTGCAATCAAAGCTGTTTGGTCCCGAAGCGCCGAACACATAAGGCTTTCCGAGATGTTTCTGCGCCTCCGTAATCAGCGCCGCATAATCGCCATCGCCCATAGGAGCGCCGGGATATGCGGGGATTTCCGGCCCGCCCGCGCTTCCAGGGATCAGGCTGGTCCCGGTATGGTCGCCGGTATCGGTAAAATACAGGGGATTAAGGTACTGCCCATCCACCAGCACTTCCAGGTGAAGGTGCGGCCCGGTGGAATCACCGGTGCTGCCCACTTTGGCAATGACATCCCCCTGTTTGACTTCCTGCCCGGCAGACACCAGAAGTTCCGAGCAGTGGGCGTATTTTGTGGTAAGGGTCCGGGCGGCGATCACGTCCGTAAAGGATTTGGCCGTCAGGTTGACATTGAGAATCCGCCACTCATAGGTCACTTCTACCTCATAAGTCTCGCCGGTATTGGGGTCCGTCCGGGTTTCCGTGCGGGTGCGGGTCTCCACTTCCTCCACAAATTCGAGGGAATACTGCTCGGCAAAGATCTCCTGCAGCACCGCCTCAATATCCTCATACTGGAAGGCTTGATAGGACGCGGTGAGGAATCCAATCAGCTCAAAGGGGTTGTGCCCGATATTGCCCACATGGTAGCGGTATTCATCGTAGCCGGGGTGGTCCGCTTCGGCATTGTCAATCTGCATCTGCAGGTCGGTTTCCCACTCCGTATAAACCAGCTCGGCATTGTTGATGTCCTGATCTTCCGCGGTATAGCTGGACGCCGCAATCGCGCCGGCACCGCCTGTCCCTATGCTGGAACAGGAAGAAAAAAGCGAAAAAATCAGAACGACGATCAGGAATAACAGCGCCGCCATCAGGCAGAGGGCCGGGTGGCGGCTGGCAAAACGGCCAACAGCGCCACCGGCTTTTTTTGTGACAGCGGCAGTTTTCCCGGCGGCCTGCCCGGTGCGCCGGGCGGTCCGGGCAGCTTTGGCATACTCCCTTTTTAAGCGGTATTTCTGCCACATGCGGGAAAACACATTGCTCCGTAACTGCGGGTTATCATGGAGGGCCTGCTGGTAAGCTGCCCTTGCGCGGGTTTTCACCGTCTTTTTCTGCAGCCGGGACACCTTGCGGTAAGGCGCGGTTTTCCGGCGGTGGTTCAGGGCGCGAAGCCCGCCCTCGGCCACCAGCTCTGTGCGGTGGGCCGCCTCAATGCCCACATTTTCATGCTCATTCTCATAGATCTTCTTATGGGCATATCCGATAGCCGCGTTTGCGCCTTTTTTCACCGGGCGCAGAGGTTTGGCGCCTTTTATGTGTTCCTGTTGGGAGATCACCTCTTTTTCAAATTTTAAGCGCCGTTTGGCGTTGCCGGTGGCAGCGTCCGGCTCCACCTCCAGCCGCAGCTTCCGCCTGGCCGGAAGGCTGCCTTCGGCCTGTTCCAGCTTCCGGGCGGTCCGTTCCGCCTTCTGCTGGGCCTTCACCAGCTTTTTGCCGGGGGCATCCGGCGGCAGCTCGTCCTCGGCAAATTGCAGTTTCGAGGTGCGGGGCTGCTCGGTGGCCGCTTCACTGGCGCTGCTGGACTCGGAAAACTTCTGCTGATAGCGGGTATGCCGTTTGCCGGACTTCTCCCGCGGTTCCTCCCGTGGGGCGTCCTCATGGGCTTCCGGCTGCGAATCTTCCAGAGGGGAAGCATCCGCATCCTCCACCGGCTCCGCCTGCGGGACGTCACCGTCTTTCGGCCTTTGCTGCCGGGTATGGCGGGCTTTAGCCGAAAGGTCCTCCAAAGAATCAGGAGAATCCCTTGCCTGCCGCAAATCAAAATCCTGTTCCCGGCCACTAATACGGTTTTCCTCGCCGGAGGCCGCGCCCCGTTCCACCAGCCCGTCACGGGTCATCTTGTGAAATTTCTTTTCCTTTGCCCTAAATTCTTCATCCCTTGGCAACTGCATCACCTCCCATACGCCAGGCGGTGAAGAAGGTTATCACGTCCCGGCCTCCGCGACTTCCTCCGGGCGGGTCGTCATGATCTGGTACAGGCTGGTGTCCTTCGGGAAGTGATCGACAAAGGGGATAATCACATTCCCGAAAAACAAAAGGCCCTCGCCGGGGCCGCTGTGGGTTACATAGGAAAGCTGCGTCGGACTGATCCCAAGCTGTTTTGCCAGAATCTGCCTGTCGCCCTGAGCTTGGTTCAGCATGTAGATGAAATCCGAGTTTTCAAAGATATTCTCGATTTCACGGGAAGCCAGCAGGTCCTTCACATTTTGCGTCAGGCCGCTCGGAATCCCGCCCCATTTTCTGAACCGCTTCCAGATCTCAACGGAAAAAGCACCGGTCTGGCCTTTGAGAAGAAGATGAAATTCGTCGATATAGAACCAGGTCGTTTTATGCTTCTCCCGGTTGGCAGTAACGCGGTTCCACACGGCATCCTGCATGATAAGAAGCCCGATTTCTTTCAGGGCTTTGCCCAGGGATTTAAGCTGGAAGCACAGGACGCGGTGACTGTCCATGTCGATGTTGCTCCTATGATTAAACACATTTAAGCTGCCGTTGACATAGATTTCAAGGGCGGTGGCGATATTCTGGGCCTCCGGCTCGCTCTGCTTGCGAAGCAGCTCATACAGATCCCCCAGGATTGGCATATTCTCCGGGCGGGGGTCCTGCAGGTAATCCCGGTAGACCAGGCGGGTGCAGCGGTCAATGATGGTTTTCTCGATAGGGGTAAGCCCATCTTTGCCGCCGATAATCAGATCACACAAAGAGAGTACAAAATCGCTCTTTAATGTAATGGGGTTCTCGTCATCGCTGTAATCCAGGTTAATGTCCAACGGATTGATATAGTTGGAAGAAGTGGGCGAAAGGTCAATGACCTGCCCCTGTTTCCCAAAGCGTTTTACCAGCGGGCCATATTCATTTTCCGGGTCTGCGATGATGATAGAATCATCCGTCAACAGGAACACGTTGACGATCTCACGCTTCGCGCTGAATGATTTTCCGCTGTTGTGGACGACCAGCCCGTTTTCCAGCAGGAAATTCATATAGCGGGGGACGGTCAGGTCATATACCGGCACTTTCTTCGGCAATTTCAGCACCGATACCCGCACCGCGTTATGGCCTCCGCTCAATTTCTGGCCTTCCTTCACATCCACCGCCTGCATGTACTCCCCAGCGCCATCCATAATGAGATGGCTTTCCGTACAGCGAAAAGTGGTGCCGTCCTCCAACGTGATCTGCTTTAAGACATCCGCGTATTTCTCAATGCGAATATCCCGCGCCATGGCAGTGATAACCTGCCCGGTTTCGTCATCAAAGGTCTTGACCTCGATTTCCTCCACACCGCGGGCCAGCAGTTCTTCAAAGGAGGCGGCGCTGCCGTCTGCCAGAAGAATCCGGGTATCACCGGCAAAGCAGCCGGGCGTGCCAAGAAACAGTCCGTTGGGGTTTTTCAGCAGCTTGCGGTTCGCCATAATCAGGTTTGAGGAAATGGCGTTGAGGCCGTAATACAATGCCTGCCCATCCTGGAACAATTCGCAGGTGGTAAAGGGTACGAAAATAGCGGTGCTGCTGGTGGTGAGTCCCCGCTGGATCTCAATCTGGTTCTGGCCCAGCGCCAGAGAGGACATAAGGCCCTGTTCCTGCTGGTAGTCCAGGCGTTTCAGCGCGCAGTTATACTTCTGGGCAATGCCGGAGGCAGCCATAATGTCGCTGAACAGCTTTTGCCTTTTCGGGGCAATGTTCTGTACCAGCACTGTTACCAAAAACATACGCTCATTCCGGGATTGCAGATCTTGAAGCAGGTTTTGGGCTTCCTCCCCATAGGTGGCAAGGTCCGTGGGAATGATGTCCATATCATATCCGGCCCGCACCGCCTTTTTCTGCTCCTCAATTTTCATTTTCTGCAGGTCGCTCATTTTCCGCTTGATATTGCGGATCGCCTGGGCCTGGTCGATAGACTGGATATGCAGGTTGATCGTCACCGCATCGTCCAGGTCCAAAAACTCTGCCAGCATCCGGTCCGTCAGCTCCGGCGCCAAAATCTGCAGGAATGAGACAGCGCCGGAATACTCTCCAATGCGGAAGGTCTTGCCGTCCTTCGAGAAGGTGAAGCTGGTGGGTGCGATAAAATCCTTTGTGGAAAGGCCGGTTTTGGCAAGGTCGCTCCAGGCAAACTTTAATTTCTCCTGCCCGCTGGGGTGGAGCTGGCTGTGCAGAAGCTCCAGCCGTTCCAGCCCGTTCAAAGAAGCCGCCTGGACGCCCAGGGTCTTAAAGTTGTTCAGTACATCCGCTTCCACACGCTCCAGGCGCATTTTCGCGGTACGCAGGTCGTCCGCCTCAATGCCAAAGGTGATATACTTCCGTTTGGCAAGGCCGTTATTTCCTTTTTCAAGCTGATTTTTGAGCATTTCCGCATATTCACGCCGGATGTCATCGTATTCGTCCCCCTGGGGCGGGATGGCAATGCTCTTGGAAAAGTCCTGCATATTGGCCCGCTGGTTGATAAAGGTGAGCTGGACGCTGATGGTAGAATCAAAGTAATTGAGGAAATCACAGTAATTCTCGAAAATCTGCGCCTTATCATCCGCCTGGGCAAGCTGATAGTTAATATCGAAAAACTGAATAGTCTTGGTATATAGCTTATCATTGACGCGGCAGATACCGTCCTTGTAGATCTCCCGGTAGGGGATCGTCTGCTGGGCCGTCTGCGGCGCGTCCCGTTTTACTCCATTGAAAAAGCCGCCCTTGCCAGGCGGCTTCGCATGAGGCCCAGATTTCTTACCGGCCTTTTTTACTGCGGACCGGTTTTTTCGCGCCTGCTGGATGTTTGCCTGCAGGCGCTTTTCCTGCGCTTCCTGCTGTTTGGTTTTTGGCAATACTTATTTCCTCCTTCTTCGATATGATTTTATAAAAGTTCCGGGTCTTGTATGGGCGCGTCTCCGGCCACAGCCGGTGCCGGATCATATTTTTCAGAATCTTCTCCGCTGGCTGGCCGTCGCGCTCATACATTGCCATAAAGAAAAAGGGCATCATCAGCCCGATCATCAAAAGCACCGAAGCGGTATTTCCGATCACCGTGCGGGTGAGAAAATACACCGGCAGGCCAACCGCCCCGGCAATGCTGAAAAAAATGAGCTGTCTTTTGGTCAGATTAAAAGCAACTTTGGTCTTAACCTTCGTTAAATCTTTTGGAACCGGTACATAGGGCAAAAAATCACCTTCTTTCCTTCAAACGCCTGCCGCCGTAAAAACAGGGCAGGAACAATCCTTGTTTTTTGCTTTACCGCTCTTTCTCGTGGGGCGGCTTTTTATCAGGATCAGGAACACCCATGCGGGAACTCTCACGGATAGTCGCCTGCAGGCGCTCCCGCAGCGAAGATCTTTCAGCCGAAGGCTCAAAGGCTTCATCAATCAGATTTTCCCGTTCCGCATACAGTGTTTTCATAGCCTGCCCGATGTCCTCAAATGGTCCATACCGGCTGATGATTTGCAGCGGGTGGGTGAATTGCAGAAAGAAATCCATTTCTTCCTTGACTGGCGTGTACTTGGAAAGTAAGGCGCCGAAAGTATCGGACAGTGCGGCAATCTCACCCGCGGCATCGAACAGCCTTTCCCGGCTCCAGGATAATGCCTGTTCCCGAAAGCCGAAATAGTCCGATGCCAAGGCCTCACGGAAACGGGCAAAGGTCTGGCTGGACTCATCCTGCTTTGGAGCCGGTTCAAACCGCTCATAAGCCCGTATTTCATTCAGCAATTCGCAGATTGGAAAGCTGTGGGCATGGGTGTTTTCCTCTTTGCACCAGCGGGCAACTTCCAACGGGTCCTGAAACGACAGCAGAGCCTCTACCTCCGCCGGGGTAAAAGGATGTTCCACTTTCAAATAGTAATGGAGCTGGGCGAGGTCCTGCAGCTCATAAATACTGCCAATGTCCTGTGAGTCCAGCAAATCCGCATGGACTTTCAGGCAGTCATCCAAACGCTCCATCAGCATCCGTTTCGCTTCCTGTTCCAAACTCAAATTTCCTCCTTTCTCGCCGGGAGGGTGATCGTGCAATCGACTTCGTTGCCCCATACATCCCAACCCGGCGTTTTCTGGCGGGCAAAAAGCTCTACCTTGGGCTGGTCGCCCATCAGCTTGACGATCTTATCCCGCACAATATCCGGCTTTTTGCTGTGCTGCTCGATATGGGAAATGACAAATTGATGGATTCCGGCGCTCTGCCGTTTGGGATGGCCGCGGGTAGCCAGAAGGCACACCTCCGCGTTAGAGCGCGTCCAGAATCCCATGCCGTAAAACCAGGTATCAGCTTTGCGGTTTTGTTTCAGCCACAGGAAGGCCAGCGTTTTATACTGAAATCCCCAGGCGTCAATGACGCGGAACGCTTCTTTAAGCTGGGGAAACGTACCCCAAAGAAAAAGTGCGCTGTCCTTGGCCGCAAGGTCCGCAACCGGAAGCGCACAGATTTCCTCAATGCTCATCGTGGGATAATGGTTTTCCGCAACCCCATGGCCCCGCTTCATATCGTAGCGCCATGGCGGGTCCGCATAGATGATCCCGTATTTTTTATCCTCCGGCATCAGCGGGAGGGGCCGTCTTTGGCGGCGGCTGCCTTCACCGGCTGGCTTTTCACCTTACCGGCGTTCTCTTTCAAAGCCCCGGTCAGCGAAGGCTTTTCTGCCGCGCCTTTGGTAGCATCGAGAGTTGCCTGCAGGCTTTCAATGGCCGCGCCATATCCTTCAATCAGCGCCTCGTTGAGCTGGCGTCGGAAATCAGCCGTCACCGGCCAGCATACATCACGCCAATTTCCTTTGCTGTCCTGGGTAGAGGGCATATTCACATACAGCCCCTTTTCGCCGGAACAGATCCGAAAGCCGTCGATCTTAAAACAGTCCCCAATGGTGACGTTGGCGTAGGCCAGCAGATTTCCCATAGGAGCGATGGGCCGGACACGCACATCCAGCTTGAAAGGCTGTTCCCCGTTTGTTTCCGGGACAGTGGGATTTGCATTAGCATTGGTATTGCTCATGGAATAACCTCCTTAATTTTGAATGATATAAGCACAATCAATGTGCATTGAAGATTGATTTAGATAACGAGCCTGTCTTAAACAGGGCAAAGGCCAGCAGCACCGTATAGCCTGCTGTACCCCAGATTGCGGCATGTACGCTGCTGGAAGATGGGATGGATTGTACCAGCACCGCATAGATCGCAACGCAGATTAAAATTAGGAATCCCTGGAAGCCAAGGGCGAACAGGGAGCGCAGGTAATTGGTCCCCATCGCTCCCCATTCGCGGTTGGCAAGTGTGGAAAAAGGAATCGGCGCAATGCTCACGGTCAAATAAATTTCTATCATTCTGCCGTAAACGATCACGAAAATCACGATAGACAAAATCCACATGCACAGATTGATGATGTTGGTTTCCAGCCATAGGCCGATCAGTTCCCAGATCCCCATAGCTTGAAGCTGTGTTTCCAGATCGGCCATGGACGCGGCCACATCCAGATTTCCGTTAATGATCCCCGCACTGTTCGCCACCACCGTCTGCGCCACATCGAATACGGCCATCACAATCGTAAAGCAGTTGGTAAGCAGATAGGTGGCAACGAAAGTTTTGAACACCCACTTAAAAATGTTGAAGGTGTCAAATTCGTGCATGTTGTTTTTTTCAAGAATCATCTGGATCAGCTCATATACCAGCACGAAAGTTAAGATCATACCGGCAATGGGCAGCACTACCGTTTCTGATAGTGTCTGGATCATACTGAAAACACCGCCATTCCAGCCCTGGGGTGTCTGGCCTACCTGCGCGGCCACATCGGTTACTTGGTTGTTGACCGATTCAAAGATTCCCGTAAATTGTCCTGTGATGGCGTCGATTAAGCCCTGTTTTATCCAGTCTGTTATCCAGCCAAATAACCAGTCCATGGACGATTAGAACAAGCCCGACAGAAGCGGAATCAGTGTCATCCCTACCACTGCGATACCGCCGCCAGCCATGAGCTGTTTCATACCCTGGCTTTT
>PPYE01386276.1_pt1 | contig 22404 bp, 17 predicted proteins | sample 1559881 | NCBI WGS metagenome assembly PPYE01 (sample SAMN08240022, study PRJNA423297) | Human gut metagenome, whole genome shotgun sequencing project.
GCGGGCGAATGGGTGGTGAGGATAAGCTGCACATTGGGATTCAGGTTGCGTATCATGCCGATGAGCTTCTGCTGCCATTCGATGTGCAGGGAGGCTTCCGGCTCGTCCATGAAGAGTACGCAGTGGTCATCGTCACGCACCAGCACGGTCAGCAGGATGACCAGCATCTGCTTCTCGCCCGAAGACAGCTTGTAGGGCAGCAGGCGCTCACCGTTCTGATAGAAAACGATGTCGTTGCTTTTGCGGTCTATCGTCTTATGGGTATAGCTGAAAAGCTCGTCAATCATATCCTGGAACTTCCGCTTGGGGAGGGAAAGGGAGGGAGCCAGGCTACGCTGCTCTTCATCACCGCTGAGCAGTTCTATCATCTTGTTGCCGATGTTCACCTGATAGTCCAGATAACGGCGCTGGAGCAGATAGAGCTGCCAGTCCAGTTCCGACTTCACGTTGGCATCGGCCATGCGTGCCGTAAAGTCGCCCATGATAAGGGGACGGTCGTAGCTGCGGATTACATCATAGGGGATAAAGGTGGCTGCAGAATTGTCGAAGTAGACGTGTACGCCGTTCTTCTCGTCACTCTTCACTTCACCCGATGTCTGTTCCAGATAGTTGACCGAACGGTTCAGGATAGTGGTCTTCCCCACTCCGTTGATGCCGGAAAGTATATTGACGTCAGGACGCAGGTCCCAGGCAATATCGTACCGATGCCACAATCCGTGTATTTCGATACGCTTGATGTAATTGGCTTGTACTTCCATGGTTTCTTGCTTTAATTAGAAGCAAATATACACGATAATCTCTTATTTCTACGCCCATGAACCAGAAAAATCATATAATGAAAGATTTTCTCTTTTCAGAAAATAGTTGTTCTTTTGCACCCGCAAAGAACAAAAGAGTATGAACAAGAACATTCAAGGGCATCTGTTCGCCCTTACCGCAAATATCTTATGGGGCCTGATGGCACCTATAGGCAAGTCGGCTCTGGTGGAGTTTTCCGCGTTGTCAGTAACCACATTCCGCATGGTAGGCGCAGCTGCCTGCTTCTGGCTCCTCTCCTTGTTCTGCAAGCGCGAGCAGGTGGACCACCGGGACATGCTGAAGATATTCTTCGCCGCACTCTTCGCACTGGTATTCAATCAGGGTGTCTATATCTTCGGACTCTCCATGACTTCGCCCATAGACGCCTCCATCGTTACAACCACGCTGCCCATCGTCACCATGATAGTGGCTGCAATCTATCTGAAAGAACCGGTCACCAACAAGAAAGTGCTGGGCATCTTTGTAGGGGCTATGGGAGCATTTATACTCATCATGAGCAGCCAGACCACCGGTGCCGGCAATGGCAGCCTCATCGGAGACCTTCTCTGCCTGCTCGCCCAAATCAGCTTCTCCATTTATCTGACCGTATTCAAGGGGTTGTCGCAGAAATACTCTCCCATCACCCTGAACAAATGGATGTTTGTCTATGCCTCCATGTGCTACATCCCGTTCTCTTACCACGACGTGGCTGTCATACAGTGGAGCGAAATATCTACAGCCGCCCTGCTGCAAGCGGGATATGTGGTTGTGGGAGGAAGCTTCCTTGCCTATATCTTCATAATGAGTGCGCAGAGGCTGTTGCGCCCCACTGTGGTGAGCATGTACAACTACATGCAGCCCATCGTGGCCTCAACCGTTGCCATCATCTTAGGATTGGGAGTGTTCAATTTGGAAAAGGGAATAGCCATAGCCTTGGTATTCCTGGGAGTGTACATCGTGACACAAAGCAAGTCACGCAAGGATTTCGAGAAAGAAGGGAAAGCCGTATAAAACAGCCGTTCCACCGTCACAGTACTCCGGCACGTACCCGGCTCAGAGACTCGGGAGTCATTAACAGATAAGATGCTATGTGGTTGACTGAGGCACGCCGGGCTATCTCCGGATAATCCCTGACGAAGCGCGCATACCGCTCGCGTGAGGTTTCGAAACGCCAAGAGTCTGCTTTATATTGGGAAAGCATTAAAGACCCCTCCAATAAATGGCGAAGCAGACGGGCTATATGCAGATAACGCTCAGAGAGTTCGACCAGTCCTGCATACGAAATGCTCCAGATGACGCCTTCCTCCAGGGATTCCAGCTGAAGGCAATTACGGCGTCCGGTGAAAAGGCTGACGATACACATAGCGCCGTCACCGTCGCAGGCAAAGTTCTCTGTAATGTCCCGGCCTTCTTTGAAATAGAACTGGCGAAGCAGTCCTTTCTCTACGAAAACAATATCCCTGGCTATATCTTTCTCACTAATCAACAGTTCTCCTTTGTGCACCTCACGGCGTACAAACAAACCGGCAATGAGCTCCAGCTCCTCAGAAGGGAGTTCATGAAGGCGGCGGGTAAACCGCCGCGCCACTTCCATGTTGTTTTCCTTAGTCATCGATATAGGGAAAGGGATATGCCCTTATTTCTTCAGTTCTGCAAAATAGGTGTCCAGCAAGTTCTTGGCAGCCACAAAAGAAGTCAAGTTGCCCTGTAGCACTTGTTTTTCCTTGCCAGTCAGCATCGCTTCAATCTGCGGATTGTGGTAGAAGCTGTCGCGCAGCTGTTCGTTAATGGTCTCGTACATCCAGTATTTGCTTTGCTCATTGCGGCGGTATTCAAACGCTCCAGATTGTCGCCATCAGCCTTATTAATAATAATGCCATCGGCCATTTCCATGATGCCGCGTTTGATGCCTTGCAACTCATCGCCCGTACCCGCCAGCTGTATCAGCAGGAAGAAGTCTACCATAGAATGTACGGCAGTCTCACTCTGCCCCACCCCTACCGTCTCTACAAATATCTTGTCGAAACCGGCAGCCTCACAAAGCACAATCGTTTCACGCGTCTTGCGTGCCACGCCACCCAGCGAACCGGCAGAGGGACTGGGACGTATAAAGGACTTGGGATGAACGGAGAGCTTCTCCATACGCGTCTTATCACCGAGAATACTGCCTTTGCTGCGTTCGCTGCTCGGGTCAATGGCAAGAACGGCCAACTTGCCGCCGTGTTCCTCCAGTACATGCAAGCCAAATACATCAATAGAGGTACTTTTACCGGCACCGGGCACACCACTGATACCCACACGGACGGAGTTGCCCGAATAGGGCAAACACTTCTCTATCACCTCCTGCGCCACAGCCTGGTGCTCCGGTTTCACACTTTCCACCAGTGTTACAGCCTGGCTGAGTACCGTAACATCACCTTTCACTATACCCTCCACATAGTCTGATACGGAAAGCTCGCGTTTCTTCCGCCTGGGACGGTTCTTCAAGTAAGGATTGACCGATGAAGGTTGCTCAATGCCTGCATTGACAACCAAGCCTTTATATGCTTCATTATTTTCGGGATGTTCCATGGCTATTTGTGAGTTATAAGTTATGAGTTATGAAGGACTTTACGACTTCTTATTGTTTTGCTTTAATGTTGATTTCAACTTTCGGCTGCATCGGGTCATTGGTAATCATCAGCAGACGCAGATGACGGCGCTTCTTGCCTATATTCTTCTTCACTACCGTTACCCGCAGGCGAGTGCTTTCACCGGGTTGCAATACACTCTTCTTGAGGTTAACTCCCACTGCCGGGTGGAATACCTGGAGCTTGTTTATCTGTAAAGGAGAACGCCCGGTATTGGTAATGGTAATATCTTGACGTGCTTTTGACTTCTTGGCCAATATCGCACTCATATCAACTTCTTTGGTAGAAAGGCTGATGACAGGAGCATTTGCCTTCTCCACTTCCGTCATTCCGGAGAAATCCGGTAAAAGAATGGCAGAAACGGGAATTTCGTTTTCATCGCCCACCTTGTCACCGGAGAAGCGAGAAAGATAGACCGACGCTTGAGTCAGTCCGAGGTCAGTCAGTCTTTCCGAATTCAATGTAAGTGTAATCACTCCTTTTTCTCCCTTTTGCAGCACGTTAGGTTCTACTTTTGTCTGCAAATAAGGGGGCAGATGCATCAGTACCGGTTCATAAGGACGGTCGGAAAGATTGACCACGCCGATATGAATCACCGGCTGCTCACCATGCTGAATATCGGGGAAGTCGAGACTGTTCTTGTCAATACGTATCTGACCGATAAGATAGGGATGCGTCTTGGTAAAGTCCTTGATTTCCTGTACTACTTCACCATTGAACTTCAAATAGACCAGATTGGGTTGCGCATTGCTGTAAATAGCCACGGATTTCTGGAAATGTCCCAATGCCTTGGCGTCAAAAGTCACATTTACTGTTCCTTTTGCCCCCGGAGCAATAGGCGTTTTTGTCCACTGGGCCACAGAGCAGGCGCAATCCGGCTCTACTTCTGTAAGCACTAAAGGCTGGTCACCCGTATTGGTGATGGTATATTGCACAGTCACGGGATGCTTCCATTCTATCTGGCCGAAACTGTACATCTCTGTATTCGAGGTAAAACGAGCTTGCGCTACAGCAGTCAATACCACACTTGCAAGCACATATAAAGTTATCAATATCCGCTTCATCTATTTTTCTTAATATCAAGATTTCCTAATTCTGCCACTCTCATTCAATATTAGTCGGACAAAAATAGGTGTTTTTAGCGAGAGTACCTAAAATAGCGGAGCGCAATTTGTACAAATTGCGCTCCGCTCCATACTCTATTGTTACTTTATTACAATTATCCCTCCCGCCGAATGCGAAGCATACTCCGGAGCATACGCACACTGTATCGTGGCCAGCCCCGTTTCGTATGTTCCGCCACGGGCTATGCGATAACTGTGCTCTAAGACATAAACGCCTTTGCCCAAATGGTCGAAGAAGAAATTGGTTGCGGCATCTTCCACTTCTGCATAATAACCGAGGCCATTACTCCAACGATAACCGGAAAGCGAGCCTATAGGTTCAAAGCAGGCACCCCGCTGGTCTTTCAACTGAACAAAATCCATAGTACGGTCCAAGCGGATAGTCAAACGGGCCACTATTTTATCACCGACGGATAATACGGTCCCTTCCGTAACCGGTTGCAAGGACTTGCTACCACCGGCCGATATACGCTCTACATAAAGTTTCTTCTCTACATTCAATTCACCCCCCTGCTGCTTTACATCAGATATGGGTGACAGATACTGGGCATAAACAGCTCCCCAGGCAATGCCTGCATCCCGTTTCTCTACGGTGACGGTTTTAGCTTTCAGCTCCGGACTTCCTTGAGCGAAGGTTTCCTTGACATAACCCAAACCCGGGATTATGGTCTTTGTAGGCGACAATGTTTCCAAAACTTTGTTACCTAACGTGATACGTACGTCTCCCCGACTTTCCAGCAGATTAGTACCTTGACAAAGCAATGCATAAACAGCATCAGCCGTTGCAACCGGAGAATTCCAACTGGTAGTCTGCTTCTGTTTCAGCAGCCAGAGTTTCATTTCCTCCACCAAAGCATCGTTGCCACCTGCCATACGCAGGGCTTCCATTACTTCCACATGGGCAGGGATGGGCAGCATACCCCAGTTATACGGATTTGCTTGGAAAGCAAAGTATGCACCCAGTTCATCCGTCTGTACCAGATGTTCCTTGAGGGAAGCGATGAATTCATTCGCCTCGGCTGTACGCCCTACTGCTTTCAGGATGATGGCAGACTGCGCCTTGCTGCTCATGGTTCCATCTTTAAGATTGGCACCTACTTTTGATAGGAAATAGCGGTAAGCCGCTTGATTGTCTGCCGGCACTTGTTCGCCGCTAAGGGCTATCAGATACAGATATGTCATTGCCGATTCGGAGTTGGCAGTAATTCTGGCGCCATTTTTTTCGGCTTTACGGATATTGCGATACTCTTCCAAGGCCTGCCGATTCAAATAGCCGAAAGCTTTCTGCCGCATGGCGGCAACTTCTTCAGACAGTTCATTTTTCGTCAGCAGAGGAAGACGAACAAGTAATTCTGTAATATAGCCAGTTATATAGCGGCTACCGGACATTCCCTTATACCAGCTCCATCCACCGTCTTCACCCTGCAATTCTTTCAATTTGGTAAAAGCGGAAAGATTGCGGTTATTCAGTTGGTTGATATCAAACAGCGTGGCAATACGTGCCTGCTGTTCGGCTTCAGTAGTAGCTTCCAGTACCCACGGAGACTCGCTGAGCAGGATATTCTTCACATCCTGATTCTTCTCCAACTGGCTGAGGAAGGTTTCTTTCGTGCCACCGGCAGCCTTCCAACTGTCAAATACAGTCTTAATGCGGGGCTGGCTGTTGGCAATGAAGCCTGCCAGACTATTGGCATACCAAGCTGTAGCCCAAGAAATGGCATTATCATTGGCAGGCAGGCTCAATGCCGGCAACGCTTGTACAGCATACCAAGCCGGATTCCCGGTAAATTCTACAGTCAGACGACGGTCTGTCGCTGTACGGCTATTACGGTTGAAAAGGCTGTCTAATGAGAACGTACGGGTCTCCTCGCCACGGATAGGCATAGCAAGCGTTTCCGTAATATACTCCTTATTACTTAATACGGGCAACAGATGCTGCTCGCCATCGCTAAACGTACCTCCATCGGCAACCATACGAATACCAAGCAAATCATAGCGGTCGGACACTTCGAAATGGAAGTTGACAGCAGTATTTCTTCCTGCTTCTACCAAGAATTTCTGACGTTGAGTAGCAATAACTTTCTCCGTCATAGGGTCGAACAGTGTGAATACTGCTGTTCCTTTCACCGCTTTACCCGTCAGATTGGCTATTGTTCCGGCTATCTGTGTTTTATCTCCAACGCGGACAAACCGAGGCATATTCGGAGTCAGCATAAACTCCTTGGCAGTTACAACGGAAGCATCCAATATCCCAGTCAGCATATCCTTAGTATGTGAGTAACCACGGAAATTCCAACGAGTCAAGCTCTGCGGCATCGTAAAAGAAAACGCAAGCTCCCCTTGTTCGTTTGTACGAAGTTGAGGATAAAAAAAGGCTGTTTCGGCAAAGTTGGTGCGAAGCCCCTCAATAGGTTGCAAGGCCTCGCCAACCGGTATCGTTTCCGATTCAAAAACAACATCTTCCACCGCGTCTTCCGCTACTTGTGCAGGAACATATTTCACTTCAACGGCATTCCCGGATTCTGCTTTGGAAGCAAGCATCGGCTGGTTGGCACCACGTATTCTAAGATTACCGGTCAAAGAGCTATTCCGGGTAGTCCCATACCCCACAACACTTACTTCTTCCAAAAGCGCATTGTCTTCTACCATCACTATCCGCATCCTTCCATCCATATAAGGAGAACAGAAGTAGTCAAACGACCACACCGGAACCCTCCAAGCCTTCAACGGGAAATAAACGGAGAAGTAATTGCTATTATAACGGCTCGCACCACGGAATGCCCCATACAGATTATCCGGATAGAAAACCCGTAGTATCTGGTTACTCTTATAAATCTTATCCAGTGAAGCGTCGTACATCGTAGCCAACATCTCAGCCGCAGCAGGCATACCTTGAGGCGTCTTTATGACGAGCTTCCACTCTTCTTCCTGTCCGGGACGCAAACGGTCACGGAACACTTCCCATTTCATGTCGAGAGCACGTTCCGGCTCCCGCTTCTTCAGTTCAACCTGATGACTGTACATCTCGCCAGCTTTCACAAAACTGAAAAGAATGGTGATTCCCTTGCCATATGCTTCCTTATAAGGGAATTCCATACGAATAATAGTATCATTCAACTGCAACACACGGCTTTCAATGCGTTTTCTGTCACAAAAGACATCCATCAGCACATATGCATCCCGATAAGAAGTCCCCAAAAGAAAAGCGGCAGGGTACTGTACATCAAATTCCTCATTTTCTTTATAATAAAAGAAATCTGTAAACGCAGCCGGACGCTTGTCACTCTTTGAAAAGAGCATGAAACTGTCACTGCCATATGCCCCGTTATTCTCTTCACGTCCCAAACTATCACGTACAGAAAGTTTCAAGCGATAGTTACCTGAAGGAAGCTTGTTCCAAGCCGAAAAATCCTGGAGCCGATTGGCTGTGAAGGTACCCTCCAATACAACATCATCCAAGGGTTCAGAACCTGCAATATTCCTTGCCCCATTTTGTTCTGCAAATGGATAAAGGCAATAGGAACCTTCAATGTGCTGAGGAATATTCATTACATTATTCACTCCAAAAGTGAAAAGCATACTGTCTTCCTTACAAACATATTGAGGCAAGCGAATATCAAAGGAATAAGCCTTAGGACCTGCCAACAAGTTATACGAAGCGGATTGCGTTTCACCGGCCTCATCCGTCACCACCGCCTCCACATGATAAGTATACACACTCCCATACCCGTCTGTATCTACAGCCGGAGCTTCCAAAGTCAAGGGTATGGAAAAATCCCCGTTGGTATCCAATTGTATGGTGTCAGACAATAATGGTTTATCAGCATTGCTCCAATAACCAGGTCTCGGATTCCGGCGAGTCACCGTATATGCCAATGGCACATCCTGCACCATCATGCCATTGAAGGCCTTGACATTTCCTTTCAACACAACCTTGTCACCCAGCCGATAAGCTTCCGAAACCGGAGTGAAGGCAATCTCGAACGTAGGTCGCTTGTACTCCTCTACCCTAAAAGTGACGGTAGATTGAGGCTCTTTGGTTCGTATGCTGAACATGCCATTCAGGCAAGCTGCCGGAAGTACAAACTCCGTAGCAAAAGAGCCGAAATCATTGGTCCGCCCCTTCCTGGTGGCAAGTTCCTTGCGGTTGGCATCCAACAAGACAAGCTCATAATCAACTCCTTGTAGTACCTGGGCACTATCACTATTCTGCTTGTAAGCTATCCCTTTTACATGAACGGTCTGCCCGGGACGATAAAGCGAACGGTCTGTCAGCAATGCCATCTGCCTCCAATCTGTATCCTTAATACCGTAATAAGGATGATTCATATAAACGTTCTGCGGCATCATGGCTGTGTCTCTGCCTTTACGCGCCACATAACTTCGGATTTCACTCTGCCAGGGTAATACAGCTTTCCCCCCGGCATCAGTCAGTACCTCTGCCATCGCTTTTCTATTCTTCTCATCATAAGAAGAGTAGAAACTCACCTTGGCACCAGCAATCGGCTGTCCACTACGGGCATCCAATGTAGCCACTTCCATACGGTTGTCACCCAAATCCAATGTCAGCACCTTGAAGCGGGTAGATACCAGAAATTTATCATCTGTACGGGCCGTTTCAGTATCAGGTACTATTTGAAGAATATAGACTCCCGTTTCCCGAGGAATCATGAACTTAAATACAGTGTCCGAGGCAAGATAAGGGACATCTTCAGGCAATTTATCCTTGCCTGGCAACGGCTTTAAGCCAAAATGCGTGGAAGAAAACTTCCGGGCATACTTTCTATAAGTATCTTTATTTATACCATGGTCCATCCAAGGTACTTCACTTAAAGTAGTGGTATATAAGTTGAGAGTGAAGCCCTCGACATTACGATAATGCAGCCTCATATTCACCGAATCGCCGGGATAACCGCTTTCATTCATAGTCAGAATGAGTTCAGGCTGTAAAATCTGTTCACGGATATTTTTCAACTCATTGATACGCTTATACGCAGGATAGCGCTTCAAGCCTTCTTCACAGACTTTTAGAGCCTCATCAGCGCGTTTCGGTTCCAAACGGCGCAGGTGGTTGGCTTTATGAATGTAAACCTCGGCACAAACCTCTCGTGAACCGTATTCCTTTATCAATTTATTCAAAACCTCAAGATATTCCCGATTAGCCTTTTCCTGACGCATTCGGAAAGTAGGATAAGGCTGCTGGCTGATACCACCGGTCAACTTCCAGTTCCAATAATCAAGAGAACAGAGCAACATAGCATCTTCCGAACCGGCACGATGGCGATAAGCATTCATCATATCCAGATAAATCCTTTCGATACGGATCTGTACCAAAGAATCCACGCTGAAACCATCCAGCTGCCGATAAGCATCAACAGCACGGCTTACCAATAGATGGTACATATCGTGCCCATAGAACCAGCTACCGTCTTCCAACACCACAAAAGGCACATATTGTTCTGCAGATGTATTGAGCAAGCGGATGGAATCCTGCAAGGATGCACGGTTACACCTATCTATTTTATCCACAAACTGGCTGATACTCCACTCACGGATATCTTCTGGAACCTCGTCAACAGTCAGTAAAGTACGTGACAGCAAGACACGGCGATTCTTCCGCATCAAGTCAGCATATTCATATGCCAACAAAGAAGGCTTTTCTTTTGAGCCTGCTCCACCTGCTTCCACAACTTATCGTACGTCTGCGCATACAATGCCGAAGCCCCAAATGTAACCAGCAGCAACAATATGCTACAAATTCTTTGAATTACTCTCATAATTATTCGTTTGTTAGTCTTTGTATTAATAACAAAGGAAGTGAATAAAGTTCAAACAAATGTACTTTTGGACATAAAAAATCTTATTCTACTCCTACAAAAAAACAAGGGATATGTTTCCCTTGTGCTATACTTAAATGTTAGTGTACTCACATTTGGAGGCTATAATATCTCATTGCCTCCATCCAATTCTTACCAGCTGCGGTAAAAATGTGCTTAAATGAATTTGCAATCTTCTTTTTCATAATCTTAAAAAATTAAACTAATACCTGAAAACTAAAAATCAATACTTCACGAAAGGGGGGGGAATGCTTAAAGCATTACATAACCCCAAATGTTCTTATCGGCTTCGCCGACATGCTTAAAAAAACTCTTTAACATTTTCATTTTGTTATCCTCCTAAAATCAATCTTGTTATCCTTAAAAAATCTACTAGTCTTCTATTGTTTTCATGTTTTACAACACAAAAATAGAGCCTTTGTTCAAGATAACAAGCAAAAAACGGATAGAAAACATGTTTTATAACACATTTCTTGACTTAGGTCAATTTTTAGGGAGAAAGTGCAAGGATATTGACATACCATTGTAATAAGTCTGGGACATTCTGGCAGAAAGAGGACAAACTGTCACAGACAAAAAAGGCAGGATACTTAATAAAGCACCCTACCCCTATTCATTACATAAAGTATTCTCTACTTTTCAGGAGTCTGCTCCAATGTAGCCACCAAGAAATCATAGAACTTGGAAACAGTAGGAATTAACGCACGCTCGTCCGGTGAATGCGGAGAACGCAAAGTGGGACCGAAAGAAATCATATCGAGTCCTGGACAATTGGCACCAATAATACCGCATTCCAGACCTGCGTGAATAACCTTCACGGCAGGTTCCACACCAAACTGCTGCTTATAGGACAGCTTCATGGCATGCAGTATAGGAGAATCCACATTAGGCTGCCATCCAGAATAGCCACCACTCAATTCCACCTTCATACCTGCCATAGCGAAACAAGCTGTCAGGCTGTCTGCCAGGAAATCCTTCATCGTATCGCAAGAACTACGCGCCAAAATACGAACTTCGGCCTTACCGTCTGCAATGATTACGATAGCCAAATTGGAGGAAGTTTCTACAGTATCGGGAACAGTAGGAATCATACGCATCACACCATTCTGGCAAGTCATCAACACGTTAATCATATTATCCTGAATTTCTGAAGGAACAACGGCAGTGGGTAGAGTTACCTCTTCTATACTCAGGGTAATACCACTTTCAATCGGAGCATATTCGTCATTCAGTTGTGCCTCGTATTCCTTCATATAATCTTCCAAACCGTCCATATCCTCAGGATTGAACACCAATACCGCATGTGCTTCGCGGGGGATAGCATTACGCATATTACCACCTTCAAAACTTGCCAGCTGGGAGTCAAACTCAATCAGCAAATCATGTACGATGCGTGCCAGCAATTTATTGGCATTACCGCGCCCTTCATTGATTTCCAAACCGGAGTGACCGCCACGCAAACCTTTCAGCGTAATCTTACGGGCAACGAAATCGGCCATAGGCGTCTCCTCCTTATATTCCAAAGTAGCAGTAATATCAAGACCACCGGCACAGCCGATATAGAGTTCGCCTTCGTCCTCAGAGTCAAGGTTCAGCAGAATTTCCCCTTGCATAGTTCCGGGTTTCAAACCGAATGCACCATACATTCCCGTTTCTTCATCCTTGGTAATCAGGGCTTCCAATGGGCCATGCTTCAAGTTATTATCTTCGAGCACCGCCATAATGGCAGCTACTCCCAAACCATTATCTGCTCCCAGCGTGGTACCTTTGGCTTTCACCCAATCACCGTCAACATAGGTTTCAATGGGATCTGTTGTAAAATCGTGAATAGTATCGTTGTTCTTCTGAGGCACCATGTCCATATGCGCCTGAAGGATGATGCCTTTGCGGTTTTCCATACCCGGAGTGGCAGGCTTACGAATAATAACATTGCCGACCTCGTCGACAAATGATTCCAACCCCAAGCCTTTTCCAAAATCAATAAGGAATTTGGTAATCTTCTCCATATGTCCTGACGGACGGGGAATCTGGGTCAGTGAATAAAAGTGCTTCCATACATTCTGTGGAGCTAACTGTAAGATTGTACTCATAATTCTAAAAAGTTAGTTTTCGCAAATATAACGGTTTATTCTCGGAAAGTACAATAAACCGGGATTTTTCTAAAGTACTAAATCATCAGCTATCTTAAACATGGCTTTTACATCTTCACATATTGCGATAGAACATCTGCACCTAATATAGCTACCATATTTAGGAATTTCTCCCACTTCTATATCCAAGCAACAATATCGTTTAAAGAAACCAATCTTCCAACAACCTTTAGGCTTCAGTACTTATAAGGAAGTACTGAAGTACTTGCAAAGAAGTATTACAGTACTTTTAAAGGAGTACTCTCTATAAGTACTGTCTCTGTCCTCTAACACAAGAAGTGACAATATAGGAACCCACCACAAGAAACGTCTATTTCTTTGCCCTATTCGCCAATGCCAGGTGCAACGACCCGTAGATGCCTAACACTATCACCAGCAACGTCTGTATGCCATGCACTATCAGAGCAAATATACCCGCATCCGTAGCATTTACCCCATAAAGCATCATCATAGTGATGACAGCAAAGTGCCAGGGTCCTGCCCCGTTGGGCGTGGGAACAATGACTGCAAACGTTCCGCCGACAAACATCACCAGCCCGGCAAGGAAACTAAGGTGCTCCGTAAACTGGAAGCAATAGAAAGTTATATAGAAATGATAGAAATAGCATAGCCAAATAAGTAAAGTGTAAAGAACAAACAAAGGCACATTCTTCACATTCTTAAGCGACATCACACCTTCCCATATATTCAAGACTACTTTTGGGATGAGCATCCAGTGGCTCCAAAGTCTGCTTCCAACGCCAGCCTCGTAACACATGGCTCATCACACCGAAGAACAAGGACAACAACATCCACCACCAGTTCGTCTGATGAAGGAGAACTTCTTCTGCCTTTGAAAAGTCAAAATCACGATATACCCAATAGAGGATAAAACCACCTAATAAAATGGGTAAGATGATTTTCAATGTCTTTTTTAGCAGCTTATTCATACGATATTCCCAAATTCTTCATTCTTCATTCTTCATTCTTCATTGAAAAGAACTACCTTTGCTCCGTATAAAGACAGGTTGTTGTTCACACGACAGCCTACGTTTACGGAGCAAAAGTAATGATTTAGTTGATACATGAGAGTAGTTAAACCTAAAAAGTTTCTCGGGCAACACTTCCTGAAAGACCTGAAAGTGGCACAAGACATTGCCGACACGGTAGATGTCTGTCCCGAAATTCCCATCCTCGAAGTTGGTCCGGGAATGGGAGTACTGACCCAGTTTCTTCTGCCCAAAGAACGCAACGTCAAAGTAGTAGAACTGGACTACGAGTCAGTAGCCTACCTACGGGAAGCCTATCCGCAACTGGAAGACAACATTATTGAGGACGACTTCCTCAAAATGAACCTGCAACGGTTGTTTGGCGGGCAACCTTTTGTGCTGACGGGAAACTATCCTTATAATATCTCCAGCCAGATATTCTTCAAAATGCTGGAATATAAGGATCTGATTCCCTGCTGTACGGGTATGATACAAAAGGAAGTAGCCGAGCGCATAGCCGCCGGGCCGGGCAGCAAGACATACGGAATTCTAAGTGTACTGATACAAGCATGGTACAAAGTGGAGTACTTGTTTACGGTACACGAACATGTCTTCAACCCGCCCCCAAAAGTTAAAAGTGCCGTCATCTGCATGATGCGCAATGAAACGCACGATTTAGGCTGCGACGAGAAATTGTTCAAGCAAGTAGTGAAAACCACGTTCAACCAACGACGCAAGACTCTACGGAACTCCATAAAACCGATACTCGGCAAAGACTGTCCACTGACGGAGGACGTATTATTTAATAAACGCCCGGAACAACTGTCCGTACAGGAATTTATTCAGCTGACCAACCAAGTGGAACAGGCATTGAGAACGATTAATGATTAATGGTTAGTGATTAAACACGAACAATCATGGAAATAGACGAAGAATACATAGACAAAGTCAAAAGCCTGATAGAACAGAAAGACGCGGAAAATGGACACGGACGATGCCGTAGACCTGATGCGCGAACTTGATGAAGACAAGCAGGAGGAAGTACTTTCGCACATCGAAGATATAGAACAAGCCGGTGACATCGTTGACCTGCTGAAATATGATGAAGACACTGCCGGTGGTTTGATGGGTACGGAAATGGTGACTGTCAATGAAAACTGGAGTATGCCGGAGTGCCTGAAGGAAATGCGCCTGCAAGCTGAAAAGCTGGATGAAATTTACTACGTATACGTCATCGACGACGAAGACCGTCTGCAAGGGGTATTCCCATTGAAGAAAATGATAACTTCCCCTTCTGTCTCCAAGGTAAAGCATGTGATGCGGAAAGATCCTATCTCCGTCCATGTAGATACCCCCATTGACGAAGTGGTACAAATCATCGAAAAGTATGACTTGGTGGCAGCTCCTGTTGTAGACAGTATCGGGCGTCTGGTAGGCCAGATTACCGTAGACGACGTCATGGACGAAGTCCGCGAACAGTCGGAACGTGATTACCAGTTGGCATCCGGTTTGTCCCAAGATGTAGAAACGGACGATAATGTCATGCGCCAGACTTCTGCCCGCCTTCCATGGTTACTTATCGGTATGTTAGGCGGTATAGGCAACTCCATGATATTGGGTAACTTCGACACGACTTTCGCCGCCCATCCGGAAATGGCCCTTTATATTCCGTTGATTGGTGGTACGGGGGGAAACGTGGGAACCCAGTCGTCTGCCATCATCGTGCAAGGCCTTGCCAACAGCTCACTGGATGCCAAAGACACCTTCAAGCAGGTAGCCAAGGAAGCAGTAGTGGCGGTCATCAATGCCACCATCATCTCCCTGCTGGTATACATCTATAATTTTATCCGGTTCGGAGCTACGGCTACGGTCACTTATTCCGTCTCCATCAGCCTCTTTGCAGTCGTCATGTTCGCCTCCATCTTCGGAACGCTAGTCCCCATGACTTTAGAGAAACTGAAGGTTGACCCGGCCATTGCCACCGGCCCGTTTATCTCCATTACCAATGACATTATAGGCATGATGCTGTACATGGGTATCACTGTCTTACTGTCATAAAAACAAGAAAATAGAAAAAAATCAAGGCAAATTGTATGAAGTAATCATTTTATTTCATTAATTTGTAGCCTAATGTAACCCGAACGGGAGGAACCCGTTTCTAAAAAAGTAAATACAATGACGGACACTCATGACACTAATCTCCCCGAAAAGCCGGTGGAATTAGAAGAAGAAAAGAAGGCAGCAGAGGTTTCTGAACCGGCAACAACAGAAACTCCCGCTGAAGAAATCGTTTCGGAAAAGCCGGTAGAGCCAGTTCAGAAGCTCACGAAAGAGGAAATACTTGCCAAACTCAAAGAGGTGGTTGCAGACGTGGAGAACGTGGCAAAACCTGAAATAGACGGTTTGAAGCAATCTTTCTACAAGCTGCACAATGCTGAGCAGGATGCGGCCAGAAAACTGTTCATTGAAAACGGAGGCGCCGCGGAGAACTTTGTTCCACAAACAGACAGTGTGGAAGAAGAGTTCAAGAATATCATGTCCGTCATCAAAGAAAAAAGAAGTGCACTCACAGCCGAACTGGAGAAGCAAAAGGAAATGAACCTGCAGGTAAAGCTTTCCATCATCGAAGAGCTGAAGGAGCTGGTTGAATCTCCAGATGACGCCAACAAGAGCTATACGGAGTTCAAGAAACTACAGCAGCAATGGAATGAAGTTAAACTCGTTCCGCAAGCTAAGGTCAACGAGCTTTGGAAAAACTACCAATTGTATGTTGAGAAATTCTATGACCTTCTGAAACTGAACAATGAATTCCGCGAATACGATTTCAAGAAGAATTTGGAAATCAAGACACATCTCTGTGAAGCTGCCGAAAAGCTGGCAGATGAAGCGGATGTAGTTTCAGCTTTCCATCAGTTACAGAAGCTACATCAAGAATTTCGTGATACAGGGCCGGTAGCCAAGGAACTACGCGACGAAATCTGGGCACGTTTCAAAGCTGCCTCTACAACCGTAAATCGACGTCACCAGCAACATTTCGAAGCGTTGAAGGAAGTGGAACAACACAATCTTGACCAAAAGACCGTAATTTGCGAAATCATAGAAGCCATCGACTACAAAGAACTGACAAACTTTGCTTCTTGGGAGAGCAAAACGCAAGAAGTCATCGCACTTCAAAACAAATGGAAGACCATCGGTTTCGCTCCGCAAAAAATGAACGTGAAGATTTTCGAACGTTTCCGCAAAGCGTGCGACGAGTTCTTCCGTAAAAAGGGAGAGTTCTTCAAGACCCTGAAGGAAGGTATGAACGAAAACCTGGAAAAGAAGCGTGCCTTGTGCGAAAAAGCAGAAGCTCTTAAGGACAGTACCGACTGGAAAGTAACTGCCGATGAACTGACCAAACTTCAGAAAGAATGGAAAACCATCGGTCCGGTAGCAAAGAAATATTCGGATGCGGTATGGAAACGTTTCATCTCCGCTTGTGACTACTTCTTCGAACAAAAGAACAAAGCCACTTCTTCACAGCGCAGCGTAGAGCAGGAAAATCTGGAAAAGAAAAAAAACATCATCGAGAAACTGAATGCTATTGATGACCAAATGGATACGGAGGGAGCTACCCAATTGGTACGCGACCTCATGAAAGAGTGGAACGGCGTAGGACATGTACCTTTCAAAGAGAAAGACCGAATCTATAAGCAATACCATAGTCAGATAGACAAATTGTTTGAACGCTTCAACATCAGTGCCTCCAACAAGAAGCTAAGCAATTTCAAGTCGACTATCAGCTCCATTCAGGAAGGTAGTCCACAAGCCCTTTACCGGGAACGTGAGAAGCTGGTACGTGCCTTCGACAATATGAAGAACGAGCTCCAGACATATGAAAACAATCTCGGCTTCCTGACCACTTCTTCCAAGAAGGGAAATAGTCTGCTGACAGAAATCAACCGCAAGGTGGAAAAGCTGAAAGCAGACATCGAGCTTGTGAAAGAAAAGATAAAAGTGGTGGACGAGAACATCAAAAACCAAGGATAACGTAACAAGATAAGACTTAATAAAAAAGGAACCCGCCCCTACAGCTATGCAGCCGTGGGGGCGGGCCTACTTTTATACCCCTTATCAATGATGGAACAGACGGATACCCGTGAACGACATGGCAATGCCATATTTATCGCAAGTTTCAATCACATGGTCATCGCGTACAGAACCACCCGCTTGGGCAATGTAATCTACTCCACTCTTATGGGCACGCTCAATATTGTCTCCAAAAGGGAAGAATGCATCCGAACCCAAAGAAACACCTTTCAATGTATCCAACCAAGCCCGTTTTTCTTCACGGGTCAGCACTTCAGGTTTCTCCGTAAAGAACTGCTGCCAAACACCGTTAGCCAGCACATCGTCATGGTCTTCACTGATATAGACATCAATCGTATTATCACGGTCGGCACGGCGGATTTTCTCTACCCATGGCAAATTCAACACCTTCGGATGCTGGCGTAAATACCAAATGTCGGCCTTGTTGCCCGCCAAGCGAGTACAGTGGATACGGCTCTGCTGGCCGGCACCAATACCGATAGCCTGACCGTCCTTCACATAGCATACAGAATTCGACTGCGTATATTTCAAAGTGATAAGGGCTATCATCAAATCACGTTTCGCTGCTTCCGGGAAATTCTTATTCCGAGTAGGAATATTCGCAAAGAGTTCATCTCCATTCAGCTTTATCTCATTACGTTCCTGCTCAAACGTGATACCAAAGACATCCTTATGTTCAATCGGGGCAGGCTTATAGCCGGGACTTATCTGAATCACATTGTAAGTTCCTTTACGCTTTTCCCTCAAGATAGCCAGTGCTTCGTCCGTATACCCCGGAGCAATAACGCCATCCGAGACCTCGCGGTTAATAAAACGTGCAGTAGCCTCGTCGCACACATCACTCAAAGCGATAAAGTCACCATAGGAAGACATACGGTCGGCACCGCGGGCACGCACATATGCGCAAGCAAGCGGAGAGAGCGGAAGATTATCCACAAAATAAATCTTCTTCATTGTCTCGTTGAGTTCCAAGCCGATGGCGGCACCCGCCGGACTGACGTGTTTGAATGAAGTTGCAGCAGGCATACCGGTCGCCTCTTTCAGTTCCTTTACCAACTGCCATCCATTCAAGGCATCCATAAAATTAATATACCCCGGACGTCCATTCAAAACCTCAATAGGTAACTCCCCCTCCTGCATGAAAATGCGAGCCGGCTTCTGGTTAGGGTTACAGCCGTACTTCAGTGCTAATTCTTTTGCCATAAAATTCTGCTTTAATGTTGAAATGCTACAAATTTACAGAATATTTCCGGCTTACAGAAGCCTTGTCACTGAATTTGCCACCGAATGCCTACACTGAAATTTTCGTACATGGTCGAAAAGCAACAAAAAACCACTAAAACTTGCGATTTTAGTGGTTTTTTGACTTAAATAAGGTAAGTTCGTTGGGCTACCTGGATTCGAACCAGGAATGACAGGACCAGAATCTGTAGTGTTACCATTACACCATAGCCCAATTGTTATTATTTCCGTTTTGCGGTTGCAAAGATACAAAGATTTCTATAAATCAAAACAAAAACGAGTATTTTTTTCGCAAAAAACTGATAAGATACCGTAATCCAAAGGATTATATAACTAAAAAAAATCAAAAATTGAAAGAGTTTTCCTCTTTTGCGTGTTTGATATGAGAAATCAACGTATATTTGTCAACTGTTTTAATATAATAATGTATAATGAACGAAACGAAGAAACTGATTCAACAGATAACAGAAGGTATTCAAGATAAAAAAGGAAAAAAAATCGTCATCGCAGATCTGACAAAAATCGACGATACAATATGCAATTATTTCGTCATCTGCCAAGGAAACTCTCCCAGCCAAGTGACAGCCATTGTAGAATCCATCAGGGACTTCACACGCAAGGGTGCCGATACCAAGCCCTTTGCCGTAGACGGGCTGCGCAATGCCGAATGGGTAGCTATGGACTACTCGGACATATTGGTGCATGTCTTCCTGCCTGAAACAAGGGAATTCTACAATCTGGAGCACCTATGGGCAGACGCCAAATTAACTCAAATTCCTGACCTCGATTAATCAAAACGTATGGACAATAATACCAACAAGAAACCCAATAAAGTGAATATGCCCAAGTTCAACCTGAACTGGCTGTATATGATTATAGCGATGATGTTGCTGGGGTTGTACCTGACCAATGAAAGTGGTACGGCAACTAAAAACATCTCTTATGATGAATTCCAGCAATATGTACGAGACGGTTATATAAGCAAAGTCATCGGCTACGACGACAATTCCGTCGAAGCATACGTCAAACCCCAGCACGTAGGAAACGTATTTCGTCAGGACTCCAGCCGCGTAGGCAAGAATCCGCTTATTACGACCGAGGCCCCCTCACGCGAGAGCCTAGGTAATTTCCTGCAAAAGGAAAGAGACGACGCCCACTTTGACGGCTCCATTAACTACGAAAAAAAGCGGAACTACTTCGGTGCCATTTTGTGGCAGATTCTCCCCTTTGCATTCCTTATCGGTTTCTGGATTTTCATGTCCCGCCGCATGAGCGGTGGTGGAGGCATGGGCGGAGGTGGAGGCATTTTCAGCGTAGGAAAGTCCAAGGCCCAATTGTTTGAAAAAGGTTCCCCCATCAAGATTACATTCAAGGATGTGGCAGGACTTGCTGAAGCCAAGCAAGAGGTAGAAGAAATTGTCGAGTTCTTGAAAGAGCCCCAGAAATATACCGATTTGGGAGGTAAGATACCCAAGGGCGCCTTGCTGGTAGGCCCTCCGGGAACCGGAAAGACCCTGCTTGCAAAGGCCGTGGCCGGAGAAGCCAACGTACCTTTCTTCTCTTTGGCAGGTTCCGACTTTGTGGAAATGTTTGTCGGCGTGGGAGCTTCCCGTGTCCGCGATTTGTTCCGCCAAGCAAAGGAAAAAGCGCCTTGTATCGTGTTCATCGACGAGATTGACGCTGTAGGGCGTGCCCGTGCCAAAGCAGCCGCTATGGGTGGCAACGACGAGCGCGAGAACACATTGAACCAGTTACTGACCGAGATGGACGGTTTCGGCTCCAATAGTGGTGTTATCATCTTAGCCGCCACCAACCGTGTGGACGTTTTGGATAAGGCATTGCTGCGCGCCGGACGTTTTGACCGCCAGATACATGTAGACCTACCCGACCTTAATGAGCGTAAAGAAGTATTCGGTGTACACCTGCGCCCCATCAAGATAGACAATAGTGTGGATGTAGACCTTCTGGCACGCCAGACTCCCGGATTCTCGGGGGCAGACATTGCCAATGTATGTAACGAAGCAGCTTTGATAGCTGCCCGCCACGGCAAAAAGTTTGTCGGAAAGCAAGACTTTCTGGACGCCGTAGACCGTATTGTGGGTGGGTTGGAAAAGAAAACCAAAATCACTACCGAGGCCGAACGCCGTTCCATTGCCATACACGAAGCCGGCCATGCCAGTATCTCCTGGTTACTGGAATACGCCAATCCACTGATTAAAGTAACCATTGTACCCCGTGGACGTGCTTTGGGCGCGGCTTGGTATCTGCCGGAAGAACGGCAAATCACCACCAAGGAACAGATGCTCGATGAGATGTGTGCCACCTTGGGAGGACGTGCCGCCGAAGACCTATTCTTAGGTAGAATATCCACCGGAGCCATGAATGACTTGGAACGCGTGACCAAGCAGGCGTACGGTATGATTGCCTATCTGGGTATGAGCGAAAAACTCCCCAACCTCTGCTACTATAATAATGAGGAATATTCCTTCAACCGCCCGTATAGCGAAAAGACTGCGGAACTGATTGACGAAGAAGTGAAGCAGATGGTCAACGAACAGTACGAACGTGCCAAGAAAATATTGTCCGAAAACCAAGAAGGGCACAACCGGCTGGCACAACTGCTGATTGACAAAGAAGTAATCTTTGCCGAAGACGTTGAACACATCTTTGGGAAACGTCCATGGGCTTCCCGTTCGGAAGAAATCAGTGCAAACAAGACTGCTGCCGAACTGAAAAAAGCGGAGCAAGAAGAAGAGCAAAAAGCCATAGAAGCAGAAAAGGAAGTTAAGGAAGAAGAAAAGCATGAAAAATAACTTTATCCAACGTGCCGTTACCGGCGTGTTATTCGTCATAGTATTGGTGGGCTGTATTCTTTACAGCCCCCTTTCGTTCGGTATACTGTTCACCATTATCAGCGCACTGAGCGTACATGAGTTTGCCCAATTAGTCAGCAAGAGCGGCGAAGTAAACATAAACAAGACCATCACTGCATTGGGAGGAGCCTACCTTTTCCTTGCATTGATGAGTTTCTGTACCCAGCAGTCTGTAGGAGCACGAGTATTCCTTCCTTATTTGGGACTATTGCTCTACATGATGATTACGGAACTTTACCTCAAGAAAAAGAATCCGACGGGTAACTGGGCCTACTCCATGCTAAGCCAATTGTACGTGGCACTCCCCTTTGCCCTGCTGAACGTACTTGCTTTTCAGAATTCCCCGGAAACGAGCAGTGTGACCTACAACCCTATTCTACCGCTTTCCATTTTCGTATTTATCTGGTTGAGCGATACAGGTGCCTATTGCGTAGGTTCGCTGATAGGCAAACACCGTCTGTTCGAACGTATCTCACCTAAAAAATCCTGGGAGGGCAGCATCGGCGGCGGAATATTCTCCATCGCTTCCTCTCTTGGCTTTGCACATTTCTTTCCTTTTATGCCAGGATGGCAATGGGTAGGTCTGGCAATCGTTGTCGTCATTTTCGGCACTTGGGGCGATCTGACCGAATCACTCATGAAACGCCAATTGGGCATCAAGGATTCCGGTAACATTCTGCCGGGGCATGGAGG
>PPYE01233279.1_pt1 | contig 22402 bp, 15 predicted proteins | sample 1559881 | NCBI WGS metagenome assembly PPYE01 (sample SAMN08240022, study PRJNA423297) | Human gut metagenome, whole genome shotgun sequencing project.
AAATAATAATTTGCGGTAGAATATAATTATAGCAAGTGATGCCGATCTTTAACGAGGTAGAAGCGATGCCGAAAAAATCAGAAGCTTTTCCGAAAAAAATATATTTGAAGCCCCAGCTCCAGGAACGGCTGCGGCAAATTTTAGCAGTGCCGTTGACTGTAGTTGAAGCGCCCTTTGGTTATGGCAAAACGACGGCGGTCCGCAAAGTGCTGCTGTCATTGTCGGCGGGTATGCAGTGGGATACCTGCGAAGAAAATGCGGAAGCCGTCTTTTGGCGCTGCTTCGTCAGGGCGCTAGGGGCAGTCGGCGTTGATATGACGCCGCTGAAATGGCAGGAACTGCCGCGTAATGGAGCGACCAGGCAGCGGATCATCGAAATGCTGCAGGCGGCCGCACTCTCGAAGCCGGTAGTTTTTGTCTGGGATCAATACCATCTGCTGCAAAGTGAGGCCTGCGATGCGCTGCTGCTGGCGCTTGCCAGGGCCGACTTGCCTAACTGGCATTTTGTGGTTTTGACCCAGCAGCCCCTGTCTTTTACTTTGGAAGAACTGGTGCTGAAGGGCGAATGTTTGCAGCTGCAGACAGAAGATCTGGCTTTTGGGCTGAGTGACATTATTGTTTATTACCGCAAAAACGGAATCGTTTTAGAGCGCCGCGAAGCCGAACGGCTTTTAGAGCTGACGGAGGGCTGGACAAGTGCCCTCTATTATTACCTGCGCCAGTACCAGGAGGGACGGCCGCTGGAAATGGGTGAGGAGCTGCTGCGCCTTTTGCAGGCGGTGGCTTATGTGCCGCTGGCGGAAGCGGAACGACAGCTTTTGCAGGAACTGGCCTTGCTGGAAGACGATTTCAGCATCCGCCAGGCATGTTATATAACTAAAAACGACGCGGCTACGGCGATATTGGAGAAACTGGCGGCTCAGCATGGGTTCATTACTTGCGAACTGCTTAGTGGCACCTACCATATCCACTACGCTTTCAGGGATTTTCTGCGGCGACTGGATGGGCTGAATAATGAACGCCGTCAGCAGGTCTACGAGAATTGTGGCCAATGGTATCAGATGGACAGTGATTATTTGCGTTCTTTTGGCTACTATCATGCTGCCGGCGATTACGATACGATGCTGACGGTGTTTGAAAAAGACCGTGGCTGCAGCTTTGAAAACAGCCATAAAAAGCAGATCATGGCTTATTTTGAGGAATGTCCGCCGGAGATCAGGCAAAAGCATATTAACGCCGAACTTATTTACAGCCTGTGGCTCTTTTTAAGTGGCGAATCCGAGCTGCTGACTGCCCAGATGGAACGGCTGCACGGATACATCGAGCTGGTAGAGGACGAGCATGAACGCGATCAGTGCTTAGGTGAGCTGGAATTTTTGCTGGCCGAAACCAAATATAATGATGTGCGCCTTATCGGCAAGCATCTGCGCAAGGCGCTGACTCTTGTGCATCAGCCGGTGCGCTTTTTCTCGCCGCAGACGATCTGGGGCGGCGGTGCCAATTCTATTCTTTTTATGTTTTACCGGCAGGCAGGAACGTTGCAGCAGACGCTGGATATTTTCCCCGGGGTGATGGCGGATTATTATAAGCTGGTACAAAACCACGGCATTGGCAGCGAATATGTGCTGGCGGCGGAAGCCCATTTTCAGCGAGGCAACTGGGAGCGGGGCTTGATCCTTGCCTCCGAGGCGCGCCATATCTCGCGCCGCAATGAGCAGGTCAGCGTCGAGTTGTGCGCCGAATTTATCAGTATGCGGATCAGTGCGGCCCTGGGCAACAAAAAGCACCTGCGCGAAGGCAGCGAGAATTTTGACAGGCTGTGGACTAAGGTCAAAGACCATCTTTACCGCAAAACGATCGAAGCCAGCCGGGCCTGGATCGATCTGCAGCTGGGCGACAAGGGCAAGTCCATCGTGCCGTGGCTGCAAAAAGGTGATTTCCAAAAATCAGGCCTGCTGTATTCAGCCTGGGGCTGTTTGTATATCATTTTCGGGCGCTACCTGCTGCTGCAAAAAGAGCCGCTGCAGCTTTTGGGCTACTTGCGTGAGTTTGAAGAAACGGCCAAGGGCTTCAATAACTTTTTACTGAGCATTTATGCAGCGGTTTACAGCGCTGCGGCGCAATACGGACTGGGACATACGGGCGAGGCGCGCGTCGAACTGCGGCGTGCGTTGCAGCTTGCGGCTGCCGATGGGATCGTGATGCCCTTTGTGGAAAATTTTGATTTGCTTGAAGAGCTGCTGGCACAGGAGCCCAGGCTTGTGGGGTCGGATCAGCAGTTGGCGAAGATCTTGGAGCTGGGCGCTGTTTATCAGGCCAACATCAAAAAGGTCAAGCATAAGCCGTCGTATATAAGGGGCGGCCAGTCGTTGACGGCCCGTGAGGCCGAGATCGCAGGCTTTGTGGTACAGGGCATGACTAATGCAGAAATAGCGGAGTCCATGTTCATCGCCGAGATCACCGTGAAGAAGGCATTGCAGGGCATTTACCGTAAGCTGGGTGTCGATACGCGCCTGGAGCTGGTGATGATACTGAACGCCGATATGTAAAAATTTAACTGCTTTATTTATAAAAATTGAAAATAGTTATTGTCATATTAAAACACCACTCGATTTATCGAGTGGTGTTTTAATTTTTACGGGTAAATACATAGCCGCCAAAGCATAAGTTTAAAGCGTTATAAATATTGACTTGACAAAAAATATCGAATATCTTTATAAAGACAAAAAGATAATAAATATAAATAAATATTAAGGATTTAAAAAGTAATCGGCTGGAACATTCCTGATACTTTATCAAGGGACGTTTGAGTTGAGATAAATTTTAAGTGGGCAGAGGTAAAACCTGTAGTGTAGCAATCCCTGCCGTTACAAAATGTATCATGGCAGCAGAATACGCTTGCAGACTTTCCTGCTTATCGAGGGTTGGTTTTATAAGCAAGGAGGAAACAAAATGAAAAGAATGAAGGTGACAGGCAAAGAACTGGCTCTTTTATGCGGGGTGGCGGCGTTGGGGACGCTGGCCTTCCCGCTGGGAGCCGCAGCAAGAACAGTAGACAGCGTTACTGCCACTGTCGGCAGTACGGCCGAAACCGTTTACAGCGGTGAAACACTGACGGTGACCAACGGCGTGGAGTCCATCGGTAACAACGCCACCAGTATCCGTGCCGTCGATGATACCGAAGTCGCTATCGGCAAGGGTATCTATGTGCATGGTGCCAAACCGTCAAAAGGCATTTCGTATCGTTTAGTAAAGTGCTATAAACCGCTTATTGTCGGGCTTTGTTGAAATGAGATTGTGTATTGTTCATTTTCGTTTTGGGGTTTATTGTTGCTTAAAACACCAAGTAAACACCAAGATTCTCGCCATATGCACACTTCTAAAAAATAAATGTGCTGCAAGGCTTTTAGTCTCCTTACAACACATTCTGAAATGCCCAGTGTACCCGATTTCGGTACACTTTTATTTTGCAGTTTTTTCATCTAAATCACCCCATCCAAGGCATCGCTGATGGCACTTGCTACCTTCTCGGCAGTGGAGTTATAAACGTGGGCATAGATATCTTCGGTGGTCTTGGTGTTGGAATGCCCAAGATGTTCTGAGATGAACTTCACCGGCACTCCTGCGTTTATCAGAAGGGATGCGTTGGCGTGGCGAAGGTCATGAACATGAATGTCTGGCAGGTCATGTTTCTTCAGCAGCTTTTTCAGGGTGATGTTCAAATACCCCCCACTCATGTACTCGCCCTCCATGCCAGTGACTACTGCGCCTCGTTCTATCCATTTTGACCCCAATTCTTCACTGCGTTTCTCCTGCCATGCCTTATGGTCCTTCAAGATGGCTTTCAGTTCTGCAGGAATGGCAATAACTCTTAAACTGGATTTTGTTTTCGGGGTAGAGAGTTTGTATTGACCATCTGCCCGGTAAAGGGTATAGTCTGAACCTACAACACCTTTTTTCTTTGCAGCTGCTGTTGCTTCTCGCAGCTCCTCAATGTTATAAAACTTTCGACCAAATAATGCCTTCATTTAAAGCACCTCCTGTAGTTTTGTTACTACATATATCACTCAACTGGGCTGTAATAGCAAGACAAATCGTACATTTTAGGGCTAAAAAATGGGCTTAAATCAACGTTTTAAGTGCCCAAAATTCAGCAAAATCGGATACTATGAAACGAAATAAAAATAGCCACATAACCCGTAAACTCTTTAATATCAAGGCTTACAAGGCTATGTGGCGCTTATTTGATGCTATTAGGGGTATCCCCCCTATGGAATTATGCGATTTTTCACACGTGACCCTGGCGCGGTCACCATTTTGAGATCTTGTAGAGATTAGACAACCCCTGGGGTAGTTAGTCCACCTTCTTTACTAGTTGTTTTGTGTAAGGTAACATTTCTTCTATTTTTTCTACAATTCGCTTTTGTTCAGCAAGTGGTGGTAATGGAAATAGAAATCTTTTAATTGATTCTAATCCTACATTGGGTTGAGTTGTCTTATTGATATATTTATTGATTTCTTTTCTTATCATTATAGACTTAAGGACATAAAACACATAATATGGATTAACATAGTTTTCTAGATTCTTTATTGTGCAACACGAATAGGAAACCAAGAATTCTCTGTCTGTATTAACCATTCTAATAACTCCTATTGTTCCATATCTAGGAAAAATAATATCATTACGTTCTGGCTTTATTTTTCTGGATAGATGTAGAAAATCATCTTTACCAATTTTCTTTGCTCCATCATAATCAATCCCATCTATTGTGAAATTCAAAGGAGAAATATAAGGATATCCTTCAACTACAGTCGGCGGCATTTTATGATCAATATCACCAATATTTAATGCTATATCTCCCAACCTAACCCACTTCCAATTCTCCGGAATATCAAAGGGAATCTCATCTTCAGTGATTTCTGGAAGTGCCTTGGTCTTTTTAATCTTACCTTCCTTAATCAGCTTTTTCTTTTCTTCTTGAATCTGCTTATAAAGGTCTTCTGCCGTTCCATCTTCTTCTCGCTGCTCAACCAGCTTGCCTTGGACAGCATATTGCAGAATAGACTTTTGCATATCTTCCGGGAACTTTTTATTCAACTCCTCCACTTCAGAATAGGCTACATTGTATTTATCTACATAAGGCATTAACTCTTCAATCTTTGCTACGATGCGCTTTTGTTCTTCTAGTGGGGGGAGTGGGACAATTGAATTGATAATTTTTTCTTTAGAGATATTTGGTTGCGCTCCACCTGCGCCCATTTTAATATAAACTCGGCGTTGTCCCATCAAGTAATAAAACAAATACTTATTATAAATAATGCTATAGGGTATACAAGCACAGCAGGCTTGATTAGTTGTTGCTTCAATATTTAGAATCCCAAGCTTACCAATAGTTGCCCCATACATTGCCATAAGTACAGAACCAATTGGATTTAGTCTTACAGAAGTTTTCTCTAAGGCTTCTTCTGAAATGAATTCTGGTACTTCCATAATATAGCCATCATTCAGATCTCCCGTTTTTAACCAAGGAATATCTCCTCCGTAGTATTTAGGATTAGATCTTGATGGTGTGGCACCTGCACTCCACGAACCAATATCTCCTATACGAACCCATTCCCAATTCTCCGGAATATCAAAGGGAATCTCATCTTCAGTGATTTCTGGAAGTGCCTTGGTCTTTTTAATCTTACCTTCTTTAATCAACTGTTTCTTTTCAGCTTCTATTCTTTGAATTAATTCCTTTGCAGTACCTTCTTCTTCTCGTTGTTCTACAAGTTTCCCCTGTATGGCAAGCTGAAGGATACTGTTCTTTAAGTCCTGTGCATTCATTTAATTACCTCCAAGCATAGAAGTAATCTGTTCCAATACATGATCGATCTCTGCATTAAGAGATGCTCGCTTCTCCTGGTATTCTTGAATCAAATCCATCGGCTCAAGGATTATTTCTTCTTCGTGAGGGAATCCACACAGATCAATGTTGTAGCTTCTTTCTATAATTTCATCGATCATATATCTTTTAGCTTTTGGAAATCCATCCACTTCGATCTCTTCTCTGTTCTCCCACCAGCCTAAAGCATCATTGAAATGTTCCAGCTTCATGGGTCTGGTTTTGGAGAAGTTCTTATACCCTTCCGGCATATCCACACGATAGAACCAGGTTTCCTTGGTCGGCTCTGTATTATCAAAGAACAGGATATTGGTTCTGATGGGTGTATAAGGCGCAAAGACGCTGTGAGGCATTCTAATCACTGTGTGGAGGTTGAACTCACTCATCAGCTTTTTCTTGATATTGAATTTCCCATTATCTGTACCAAAGAGGAAACCATCTGGTAAGATGACTGCCGCACGACCATTTTTCCTTAGTCTGTACATAATCACATTCATAAAGAGGTCAGCTGTTTCAGAGCTTCTCAGCTCCGTTGGGAAGTTGACTTTGACGCTGTCCTTTTCACTCCCCCCATAAGGCGGATTCATAAGAATCACATCAAAAGGCTCCATCTTTCGAAGTTCCTTGTAATCTGTCTCTAGGGCATTGCCATGAAGGATGTTTGGATCGTCAATATCATGGATCAGCATATTGGTGACACAGAGCATGTGGGGCAGAGACTTTTTCTCAATGCCATAGACAGACTTGTTGTAGATCTCTCTGTTTTCCAGGGAGTTGCCCACTTGCTTATCCAGTTCATTGAGGGCAGAGGTTAAGAAGCCACCGGTACCACAGGCGAAGTCTCCAATTTTATCGCCCAGGACAGGCTTTACCACTTTAACCATAAAGTCTGTCACTGCCCTTGGTGTGTAGAACTCACCGGCATTACCAGCGCTTTGAAGGTCTTTTAGGAAAGACTCATAGATAGCACCAAACTCGTGCCGCTCCTTGTATTCGGTAAAGTCAATCTCATCAATGATATTGACCACTTGCCTTAAAAGCACACCATCTTTCTGATAGTTGTTAGCATCTTCAAAGGCATAGCGAACAATGACCTGGCTCATTGGTGTGTTTTCATCAATTTCAAGATTCTTTAAAGTTGGAAATAATGTATTGTTGACAAAGTCCAGGAGGGCATCCCCTGTGAGTGCTTCTCCATCTTTTCTATCCACCGCCCAATCACGCCATTTAAGTCCTTCTGGAAGGATAGACTTGTAATTATCATTTAACAGCTCCCATGTTTCTTCTTTTGCATCATATATTTTTAAGAAGAGAATCCACACGATCTGCTCAATTCTCTGGGCATCGCCATTAACACCTGAGTCATTTCGCATCACATCCTGGATTCTTTTCACAAAGTTACTAATCGCCATTTTATCTACCTGCCTTCTTTATTATGCGTAATATATTTCATTCTCTAAATCCTGTACTGCCTTTTGGTAGGCTTCCTTACCCCCAAAGGCTTTGACTATTTTCATAGGGCTGCCAATCTTCTGGAACTCCTTCAGCTGAAGCACCTTTGTATCTTCAATCTCCTTGATGCCATCATTGGCGTATTTATCAAGAAGGGCTTCAATAACCTCTTTGGCTACATCTGAATATTTGTACAAATAATGTCTTTTCTTCACATTCTCTGCCCGTTCCTTCTTAGTCAGCGGTGCTTTGTCATAGGCTATGTGGCAGATGAGATCAAAATCATCCAGCTCCGTTTTACCCAGTTCTTCACGCACTGCATCAAGTAGCACCCCATCATCCTGCAGCTCATCAATGATGGCTTGTTTCTTCTCGGCTTCTGTCCAGGTGCGGAGGAACTCATCCAGCCTGGAATACTGCTGAAGGATATTTTTCTTGGTATAGTCGATAAGGCTTTCTGTTATGAGCTTTCCATCCTTATCCACATACTGGACTCTTTCAGAAAGAACACGAACGGTCACATCACCGACATAATACTTTCTAGGCTTATCTTCACCTTCATCATCAAAAGGCGGTGTGTCACCTGTTCCATATTCGCCATCGTCTTCTTTAACACCATCAGTACCTTTATCTTCTCCAGTACCTTCTTCACCTTCATCTGTTGGTGTCTCCGGTTCATCCACTGGATCATCTCCACCAAGGTCAATAACCACTTCCGGTTTACCATCGAAATCTGGATCGGCAAAGAGCCTACTGGCATTTCTAAAGTCCATGATAGTAAAGTAGGTCTTGCCGTAATCTTCAAGAAGGCGTGTTCCTCGACCGATAATCTGTTTGAACTCCGTCATGCTGTTGATGTTGTTTTCCAGCACAATGAGTTTACACATCTTGGCATCCACACCAGTGGTCATGAGTTTGCTGGTCACTGCTATGACAGGATAGGTACTTTCTTCATCGATGAAGTTTTCCAGTTGCGCCTTTCCTATATCATTGTCACCTGTAATCCGCATTATATAGCGGTCATTTTCGGCATAAAGGTCTTTATTTTCATTGATCAAAGCTTGACGCATTCGTTCTGCGTGTTCAATGTCCACACAGAAAACTATGGTCTTGCTGAACCGATCAGTCTTTTTTAAGAACTCTGTGATTTTGGACGCTACCACTCTAGTTCTATCATCGATAACCAGATTTCTGTCATAGTCTTTTGCATTGTATTCCCGATCCTCAATTTCGTAGCCGTATTTATCCACTTTGCCCGCTTCTGGGCGATAGCCCTCAAGGTCTTTATCCAGACCAATACGAATCACTTTATAAGGCGCTAGGAACCCATCATCGATACCCTGCTTTAAGGAGTACTCATAGATTGGCTCACCAAAATAAGTAAAACTGGAAGCTTCCTTGGTTTCAATGGGTGTAGCAGTACAACCGATATGTGTGGCTTCCGTAAAGTAGTCCAGTACTTTTCGCCATGCTGATTCTTCTTTAGCGCTGCCCCTATGACACTCGTCAATGACGATAAGGTCAAAGAAGTTGGGCTGGAATTGACGGAAGGCTTCCTCACCATCATCACCTACAAGCTGCTGATACAGTGCCAGATAGATTTCATAGGAGCTATCCAGATTCCTATTCTGCACCTTTGTCATCTTTCCGCTGAAGGGTTTAAAGTCTCCGGTCATGGTCTGATCTATTAACACGTTGCGATCAGCTAGGAATAGAATCTTTTTCTTAAGTCCTGACTTCCATAAACGATAGATCATCTGGAAGGTCATATAGGTTTTACCGGTACCTGTAGCGCTGACGACCAGAACTCGGTTTTGCCCCTTGGCAACAGCATCTACCGCTCTATTAATCGCCACACGCTGATAATATCTAGGGGTTTTGTAGTTAGGTATGTAGTAATAAGGCTCTAGCATAACTTTTTCTTCAGCCTCATCAATCCCCTTATCAATTCGATACCTTTGGTACAAAACTTCTGGTGATGGAAAGTCTTCAAGTTTCAGTTCATTCACTTCACCGGTTAAAAGGTTCTGCTCCACAAAACCATCTCCATTGGATGCATAGACAAAAGGAACATCCAGTGATTTGGCATAGTCAATGGCTTGCTGTAGTCCAGCGCCTACCGGATGATTGTTGTCTTTTGCTTCCACAATGGCTAAGGGGAAGTTGTTCTTGTACGACAAAAGATAGTCGGCGCTTTTCTTTTTACCCCTTGCCGTAATATTTCCACGCAAAATAATACGCCCTGCAGTAAAAGCGTACTCCATCCTTATTTGCTTGTTATCCCATCCTGCATTATGTATGGCAGGCGTGATATACCTTAATTTGATATCTTCTTCAGACAAATGGCTTTTCCCCATGAACGCTCGCCCCCTTCATTTTATTTAAACGATGTCAATCGAACTTAAACTCCATGATGTCACCGATATTACACTGGAGGCATTTACAGATTTTATAAAGGCTCTCCATGCTTACCGATTCCCCTTTACCGAGACGAGCGATAATATTATAGGTAATGCCGGCTTGATCTTTTAAATCAGTTTTATTCATCTTCTTGTCGATCAAGAGTTTCCAAAGATTATCATAGCTAATCACCATGAATCGCACACCTCCAAGGATATAAAATATAGTTAAGAATAGTATAACACATTACTAAACGAAATAGAAAGAAAACCTTACATTATTGAAAGGTTTTCATTTGAATGCAGGATAATTTCTAAAATGAACACCAAAAAGAAGTGCATTGATGCACTGCACAAATACTGTGTTTAAGCCATTTCGTATCGTATAATTCACTATCGTTTACTATCTTTAAACACCAAACAAACACCAAAAATGAATTAAATCCCACAGAAGTCCGCTGTTTTCGGGCATCTTGGGGTATCAGTGTTTATGTTTTCAACAGCCAGTATAACAATTCTTATGGCGTTTACGGCGACAGCGGCGTTCAGGTCAAGGTTGGGGAAGATATCGTTGTCGAATCAGATGCCGGTGCCGAACGGGTACGCGGCATTTATATCGACGGCGGTTATGGCAGCAGCATCTCGTCAACGCCCGATATCCAGGTAGGCGGCAATATTTCTGCCAGCGGTATCAATACGATCGGGATCTATGTCAGCGGCAAAAACGCCAACATCAAAGTGGACGGCAATGTGACTGCTTCTAACCGCAATGCTACTGGCATCACCACCGGCGGTACCGGCAAAATCTATGTAGGCGGCGATGTGATTTCGTCCTATGATAATAATGGCACGCTGTCTTTTGGTATTTCTGTTGGCGCCGGGAATGATTCCTATGTAGAGGTGGCAGGCAATATCGTCGCTTCCGGCAAACTGACTTCCGGAGTCAGGATGGGTGGCAGCGGTAATAATAAACAGATCAAAGTGGGCAAGTCGGTCATTGCCAGTGGTGAATCGTCTAAAGGCATCGACACCAACGGTGACGGTGTGATCGCGCATGTGACGGGCGATGTTACGGCGATAGGTAAAAATTCGCTGGGCATCATCGTGCAGAACGATGCGCAGATAATGGTAGACGGCGATCTGAAAGCCAGCGGTGACGGTGCTAAAGGCGTAGAACTGCGTGACGGCAGCTCGGTAGCTGTTGGTAAAAATATCGAGGTCAGCGGCACTGATGCTGTCGGTATCAATATTGATAACTGGAACGTTAGCGGCAGTGGTGTTGAAGTAAATGTGGGTGGTAGCTTTATCGTCAGCGGCGACGACAGCTACGGCATTTATACGGGTACTACCCGCAATACGCCCTTAAAAGTGAATATTACTGACGATCTGGTGGTCTCAAGCACTAACAGTAACCAGTCTGTGGGCATTTTTGCGGCCTATATGCCGCTGGAAGCCGTTATCGGCGGCAAGGTAGCTGTTTCGGGGACAGGCGTCTATGGTATTTATGGAGCCGCAGGCTCGGATATCGGTGTTGTAGGTAATGTGGAAGTTACCGGCGCGGGTTCGCTTGGTATCCAGGTGCTTGACGGTTCGAAAGTGCAGGCAGGCGGCATTGTTACCGGCAGCGCTGCAGCTGATGGCATTGGTATAGACGCAACTAACAGCAGCGTGACCATCGTCGGCGCTTCGTCCATTGGCGGCACCGGCAGTACAGGAGTGCTGCTGCGCAAAAACGATGTTGCTTTGACTATGGGGGAGACGATGACTGTTAGCGGCACTAACGCTATGGGCATCGAGATCAAAACCAGCGGCACCAAAGCCGCTTTAGATGGTCCCGGCAGCGTGCAGGTCAGCGGTGCCGGTGCTGTCGGCATCAAGCTGGGCGGCGGTACGGAAGCTACCCTTGATGGCTGGAGCCTGAACGTGGCTGACAGCAGTGCTAAAGCAGGCATCAAGCTGGGCAACAACAGCAAGCTGGAACTAAAAAATGTTACTTCGCAGGCAGCGGCTGATGGAGTGCTGCTGCGGGCCACGGGCGCGGCTACTGTGAATGTCGATGGCAGCAGCCACCTGGTTGGCGACGTGCTGCATGATGGAACGGCCAGCGGTACTTTGGCACTGGCTTTTGCTGACGGCAGCAGCCTGACCGGTAAAGTCAGCGAGCAGGGTACAGGCGTTGTAAATCTGGCTATGGATAACGCAGTGTGGAAGCTGAGCGGCGACAGTAACCTGCACCAGCTGACCTTAAATAATGGAGCGGCGGTGCATTTGACCCACAGCGACGGCTATCATACCCTGACGGCACAGGAACTGCACGGCAGCGGCGGTTTATTTAAGCTGGATGTGGATGTGCGCAGCCTGGAAAGCGATAAACTGGCCATTACTGCTGCCAGCAGCGGAAGCCATGTGCTGGATATTTACCAGAAGGACGCTTATGAGCCGTCCGCCGGCAGTACGGAAGGGCACGGGCTGGTGCTGGGCAGCGTTACCGGTACGGCAGACTTTACGGCTAAAGACCGTGAGGGCAGCCTGTTCTACAAGCATTACGAACTGGGCAGCAAAGCCAGCGAAACAGCGGGCTACGACACCGACTGGTATCTAAATAAGATCATCAGCGTTGATCCCGGCGATAAAACTACGACGACCGTAAAAACTATTATGGGCGCAGCGGCGCTCAACTACCATACCTGGCGAACTGATAACGATCAGCTGCTGCAACGTCTGGGCGACCTGCGTCAGAGCGGTGATGGAGAAAGCGGTGCCTGGCTGCGCCTTAAAGGCAGTAAGATCAGCCGTGACGGCAGGTTCAGCTTCGAGAACAAATATACCACCTACGAGCTGGGCTACGACAAGGTGCTGCGGCAAACCGGTGACTATACCCGCTACGGCGGCGTGGCCTTAAGCTATGGCGACGGCAGCAGCAGTTATGCCGGTGGCAGTGGCGCTAACCATAATAAAGCCATCAGCTTATATGGTACGCAAATCAGTAAAAAGGGACATTATTTGGACCTGGTGCTCAAATACTCCGACCTGGACAATGATTTTAGCGTCCTGGATACAGAAGGGCAAAAAATCAGCGGCGATTACGATAACAAGGGCCTTGCCTTCAGCGCCGAATATGGCAGGAAAAACGCTTTGCAGCGCGGCTGGTATATCGAACCGCAGGCGCAGCTGACGTTGGGCTATCTGGACGGCGGCAGTTACCTGACCAGCAATAAGGTCAAGGTCGAGCAAAGCCATATCAAAAGCGTGCTGGGGCGGGTAGGCTTCCAGTTGGGCAGGGATATCGACGCCAAAACCAATATCTATATCAAAGCTAATCTGCTGCACGAATTCGGCGGCAGTTACGATGTGAAGATGACGGCGGCCAATGGCGACCGACTGAACCAGTCGGCCGATTTTGACGATACCTGGTTTGAATACGGTATCGGAGCCGCCATCAGGACCGGCCGCAACAACCACCTCTATTTTGATGTGGAACGCACCGCCGGCAGCGACTTTAAAAAAGACTGGCAGTGGAATATCGGCGCCCGTTGGGAATTTTAAGTAAATACTTGCATACAAAAAATGCTCCGCGTTTGCGGAGCATTTTTTTTATGAAAACAGGGGGCGTTTTGTGGTACAATGCTGGTAACAAGATAAAACGAGGTAAAGTTATGCGGCGTGCTTACTATGGCATTTACGATTATTTGAAAAAGATAGGACTGAAAGAATTATGATTTTAGTATCGGCTGGGATCTTGCGCAATGCAGCAGAAGAAATACTTATCTGCCAACGTGGGGCTGGCGGCAACTGCGCCTTTTTGTGGGAATTTCCCGGCGGCAAGCAGGAAAGTGATGAAAGCGCTGCGGCTTGTTTGGTGCGTGAATGTCGCGAAGAGTTGGGCGTAGAAATAGAGGTTCTGGAGCTGCTGGAGCAAAGCAGCTACGATTATCCCGACAACAAAATAGCGTTTTCGTTTTTTGCAGCCCAAATCATCAGTGGTACGCCGCAGAAAAGCGTGCATCAGCAAATTTTATGGGTCAGTCCGTGCGATCTGGGCAACTATGAGTTCTGCCCGGCCGACCGGGAAATAGTGGCGAGGCTGGCCAGCGGCAAATAAAATAAGGGCACTGCGAAGTTGGCGGTGCCCGTTTATTTTTTGTCGGCAGCGGCCGCGAGATGGCAGGAAAAATTGGATAAGAAGCGAATATAAATAAAGTTACGATAAAATAAAAATGATGCGGCACAGGCGGTGCCGGATAGACGGAGGAACCAATGACCGAGACCTTAGTGGGCCTGAACCCAGAACAGGCCGAAGCAGTACAGACAACTAACGGGCCTATGCTCATCATGGCAGGCGCAGGCAGCGGCAAAACCAAGGTTTTGACCTGCAGGATCGCCCATCTTTTGCAGCAGGGTGTGCGCCCTTACCGTATTTTAGCGATCACCTTTACCAATAAAGCAGCAGCCGAAATGCGCGAGCGTGTCGATAATATGGCCGGCGCGGCTGCTAAAGACGTGTGGCTGTTCACTTTCCATGCTTTCTGCGCCCGCTTTTTGCGGATGGAGATAACCAAGCTGGGCGGCTATGGTAGCAATTTTGCCATTTACGACAGCAGCGACAGTCAGAATCTGATCAAACAGATCTTAAAAGAATTGAATCTGGATGAAAAGCGCTTTCAGCCTTCGGGCATTGCGGCGCGTATTTCCGGTGCCAAAAATCAGCTGCAAAGCGTCAGCGATTTCAGCAAGGAAGCTTCGGATTTTTATAACCAAAAGATAGCCGAGATCTATGAACGCTACCAGAATAAATTGTTGGTCAACAACGCGGTGGATTTTGACGATCTGCTGGTGCTGACGATCCGCCTGCTGCAGGAAAACGAAGAGGTACGCAGCAAATATCAGCAGCGTTTTGATTATCTTTTGGTAGACGAATATCAGGATACCAACCACGCCCAATACCTGCTGACTAAGCTTTTGGCCGCTAAGCACCGCAATATCTGTGTGGTGGGCGACGCCGACCAAAGCATTTACGGCTGGCGCGGGGCCGATATCCAAAACATTATGGACTTTGAGAAGGATTATCCCGAAACCAAGGTCATTAAATTGGAACAAAATTACCGCAGCACGCAGGTCATTTTGGACGCTGCCAATGCGGTGATCGAAAATAATACCGGACGCAAGCCGAAAAATTTGTGGACGGATAACGCCAATGGCGTGGCGATAACTTATTTTCAGGCTATCGACGAGCGTGACGAGGCCCGCTTTGTGATCGAAAAGCTACAGGAGCTGCAAAGGCAGCAGCAGATGAGCCTGGGCGAGATGGCGGTGCTGTACCGCACTAATACCCAGTCGCGTATTTTTGAGGAAATGCTCATTAAAAGCGGCATTACTTATAATATGGTCGGCGGGCTCAAGTTCTACGATCGCAAAGAAATCAAGGATATCATCGCTTACCTGCGGGTGATTTTTAACCCGGCCGATTCGCTGAGCCTGCTGCGCATCATCAATGTGCCGCGCCGTGGCATCGGCGACGCTACTTTGGCAAAATTGCAGGCCCATGCTGCTGCCAACGGCATGTCGCTGTTCGACGTGGTCTCTAACGCCGCCCAGGTGGAAGGCTTGAGTGTGCGTTTCGTCAGCAAGCTGGACGAGTTGGCGGCAATCGTCTTCGATTTGATGAACCAGGCCGACAATGTGCCGGTGGAAGATTTGATCGAGCAGGTGCTGAACAGGACCGGCTATATGGAAGAGCTGCGCAACGAGCATACGGCGCAGGCCCAAAGCCGCATCGACAACTTGATGGAATTGATGTCTGTTGGGCAGGAATTTGCCAAAACGGAAGAAGAGAATAATCTGGAAAACTTCCTGGGACATGTGGCGCTGGTATCGGATATCGACGACGCCGAGCTGGGCGAGGAAGCCATTACTTTAATGACACTGCATTCCTCCAAAGGCCTGGAGTTCCCGGTAGTCTTTTTAGCAGGCATGGAAGAGGGAATTTTCCCCCATGCGCGCACGCTGATGGATGAGGAAGAAGTGGAAGAGGAGCGTCGTTTGTGCTACGTGGGCATCACCCGCGCCGAAAAGCAGCTGTTTTTGAGTAACGCCAAGATGCGTACTATTTACGGCCATACGGTGTCTTATCCGCCGTCACGCTTTTTGCAGGAGGTGCCGCGTAATCTGGTAACGGTCTTTAAACGTCCGGCTTTAGAACGTCGCACGATCGACCTGGTGGAAGCGAAACCGCAGAAACGCAATCGTGACACTAACTGGTTCCTGGGTGGTCAGGAAAGCTTTATCCCCAAGCAGAACGTGGTTGATGCAACGGGCGGCTCTACCGGCGGTAGTTTTAGAGCCGGCGACAAGGTTGGCCACGCCAAATGGGGCGTTGGCACTGTAGTGAGCGTGGCGTCATCGCCAGACGGCCAGGAAGTGAAGGTTGCTTTTGACGGCGCCGGTATTCGCAGTCTGCTGACCAAGTATGCCGTGTTGAAAAAAGTGTAGGCGCTTTCTTGTAAAGAAAGCTGTAGACGTTTAGATGGTTGGTTTTGTATTTGTTATGTTACTTTCTTGATAAGAAAGTAACCAAAGAATTTTGCGCACTGTGACAATTCCTGTTTTGCTTTGCTCGCTGTCCGGCTTCTCGGGCACCTCGGCATCAAGTGGAAAATTAAATTAACAGTTGTTTGGCTGCGCCAACAACTGCCTTGCCGATACCTCAAACATACCCTGCAGCACTTACAGCTTGCTTCGCACACAACGGAATGGCTCACAATGTGCGCTTTTCCCTGTGGTTCGTCCGTTCTGTTGCTGTATTTTGTTTAGGAATAACAGTAGGGATTAACAGTTCAGGTCTGATTCTAATACATAGTAATATGGCTTTCTTTTGTTAAAGTGATTTGGCAAAAATAAAAACACAAAAAACACGGCTAAGGTAATTTTTTATAGGTGTTCATACATTTTAAATGAATTATAATAGAAACAGCAAAGTATTTAAGCAAGGCTGCGGCAGCGGCCCAATATGCAGATAATGAAGGAGGCAGTCATGGAACTGGAGCGCGCACAGGCTTTAGCCGAAGCCGAGCATTTGCGGGCGGAGATCCGCCATCACGAATTTTTATATTATGTGCTGGACGCACCCGAGATCACCGATGCGGAATACGACCGGATGCTGGTACACCTGCGAGAGCTGGAAGCAGCTTATCCTGACGATGTGCCTGCCGATTCGCCTACACGCCGTGTTGGCGGCAAGGTGAACCCGGAGTTTTCCGAGGTCAAACACCTGACGCCACTTTTGAGCCTGGGCAATGCCTTCTCTGACGAAGAGCTGCTGGCCTTTGACCAGCGTGTGCGAGGCGGTCTGCCGGAAGGCAGCGCAGTGGAGTATGTAATGGAGCCTAAGATCGACGGTCTGGCTTGCAGCCTGATCTACGAAAATGGACGGCTGGTGCGGGCTGCGACCCGTGGCGACGGCGTCGTCGGCGAAAACGTTACTGCCAATGTGCGCACCATCAGGGCTATCCCTTTAGTGCTGAATACCCAGGACGGCGAAGCGCCGCCGGAGCTGCTAGACGTGCGTGGCGAGGTATATATGCCCCGTCATGCCTTTATGCAGCTCAACGAGCAGCGTTTGGAAGCAGGCGAAAGCGAATTTGCCAATCCCCGCAATGCGGCGGCGGGCAGCCTGCGCCAACTGGACCCTAATGTTACGGCGCAGCGGTCCCTAAGCTTTTTCGCCTATTCCGTAGGCGAGGGCGCGCTGGATAAGCACGCCGATTCGCTGGCCATGCTGGCTGCTTACGGCTTCAAAGTCAGCGAAAATTACCGGGTCGTCAAAAGCATCGACGCGGCTATCGACTATATCAAAGAATTCGACGCCGGGCGCAAAGACCTGGCTTATGATACGGACGGTGCGGTGCTGAAGGTCAACGCCGTCTACCAGCAGGATATTTTGGGTGCGACGGGCAAAGACCCCCGCTGGGCCATTGCCTTTAAGTTCCCGCCCGAACAGGCCGAAACCAAGCTGGAGGACATCGTGATCCAGGTGGGGCGCACAGGCGTGCTGACGCCGACGGCAGTGCTGACGCCGGTCAGGTTATCGGGCAGTACGGTGAGCAGGGCGACCTTGCACAATGAAGATTTTATTAAAGCTAAGGACATCCGTATCGGCGATACGGTAGTCATCAATAAAGCGGGCGAGATCATTCCCGAAGTGCTGCACGTGGTTTTAAGCAAGCGGCCCGAAGGTACAGAGCCTTATGCCATGCCGGCAGAATGTCCTGAATGTGGCTGGGCAGTAGAACGTAAGGACGGAGAAGCTGCCCTGCGCTGCACCAATCCCCATTGCCCGGCTTTAGGGCGCGAGGGCCTGATCCATTTTGCTTCTAAGGGTGCTATGGATATCGATGGCTGTGGCCCGGCTGTTATCAACCAGCTGCTGGACGCAGAGCTGGTGCGCGATGTCAGCGATTTGTATTTGCTTACCAAAGAACAGCTGGTGGTGCTGGATAGGATGGGCGAGAAATCGGCCGAAAATCTGGTCAACGCCATCGCTGCCAGTAAGGAGCAAAGCTTTGACCGGCTGCTGTTTGGACTGGGCATCCGCCATGTGGGCGCTAAGGTGGCTCGCCTGCTGGCGCTGGCCTTTGGCACGCTGGATAATTTGCTGGCCGCCGATGCGGAGCAGATCGCCGCTATCGATGATATTGGCCCCAAGATCGCTGAAAGCGTAGTCACTTACCTGGCAGCACCGGCGCACCGCGACCTGCTGGCGCGTCTTAAAGATCTGGGGCTGAATGTAGAAATGCAGGTGCAGGCCGTCAGTGCCGAGCACCCTTTCTACGGCAAAACCATGGTCTTTACCGGTACCATGCCGAACTTGGGACGCGCAGAAGCGCAGACCCTGGCGCAGGACGTGGGCGCTAAAGTCAGCGGCAGCGTCAGCAAAAAGACCGACTATGTGGTAGCCGGTGCCGAAGCTGGCAGCAAGCTGACCAAAGCCGAACAGTTGGGCGTTACTGTGCTGGATGAGGCAGAGTTTTTGCGCCTGCTTAATGGCGGCGCAGCTGCCAACGCAGCCTCTAGCACAGCCACTGCGGCCGTGCAGGCCGATGCAGCAGCGACAACAGAACAAAAGCTGTTTTAAAAACAGCAATAAATAAAACGACGGCATAATCTTTTTATGCCGTCGTTTTGTGTGTAGCTATGCTTTAAAGTTTTGTCCTTTAGTCCAGATAAGCGGCGACGATCTCGCCGGTGTAGTAAGTGTGCCAGTCTTTGTCGGCATACCATTTGTCGGCCAAAGCCCGGTCAAAGTTTTCCGGTGCCATCTCGCGTTTTTCCAGGATGCGGCATTCCAGATGCAGTCCTGCGCCTTTAACAACGGGAACTTTCACCGTTTGCCCAGGCTCGGCAACCAGCCCTGCCGCTGCAAATTTATCCATATCGCGGCCCGATTTAGTGCCGCACAGGCCCAGGGCTTTGGCAAAATCTGCAGTCAGCGGCAAACTTACAGTAAACTCGCTGCTGGCCTCGATCAGCTCGTGGGTGTAGCGGGATTGGCGCACCATCACTGTAAAGACTGATTTGCCCCAAATATTACCCAGCGAACCCCAGCCGATGGTCATGGTGTTTTGCTTGCCGCCTGCGGCGGTAGTCAGAAAAGCACCTTTGGCCAAAACCTTTAAAATCGTTTCTGCGTGGTCGAAAGCGTTGATATTTTGCATGGTCATCACACTCCTTATACTACTATTATAATAGGTTTTGTGTGACAATGCTGTAAATTTGCGCAGGCAGTTAGCTGCCGCTGGAAATAGCATTATACAGGCGGCTGATTTTGTGATATAATATAGCCGATTTATTGCATATAATGAAGAACATTTATCATAGGAAGGTGAAAAAATGAAGGTCACGACCAAAGATGTAGAATACATCGCCCAGCTTTCCCGTTTGACTATTCCTGAAGGTGAAATGGAAAAATTCACGGAACAGTTCAACCAGATCCTCAATTATGCCGATATCCTGCAACAGATCGATACCGCAGGCATCGAGCCGACTCCGTACGTGCTGCCCATCAGCAACGCGTTCCGCGAAGACGTAGCTCTGCCCGGCGTCACTCAGGAAGAAGCATTGAAAAATGCACCGGCAGTCCATAACGGCGGCTTTAAAGTGCCCCGCGTTATCGAATAAGAGAGGGAGGAACTACTGTGGATCTTTACAAGAGCACTGCTCATGAATTACACGATAAACTAGTAAATAAAGAAATCAGTTCCGTAGAGCTCACCAACGCCTTGTACGAGCGCATCGACGCCGTCGAGGATCAGGTGAAAGCCTATGTGACGCTGGATAAAGAAAACGCTCTGGCACAGGCCGCTAAAGTCGATGCCATGATCGCCGCCGGCGAAAAGATCGCGCCGCTGGCAGGTATCCCCGGCGCTATCAAAGACAACATCTGCACCAAAGGGCTGTTGACGACCTGCTCGTCTAAAATGCTGTCCAACGTTGTGCCTATTTATGATGCGCACGTTATTACTAAACTGCGTGCTGAGGATACTATTTTCCTTGGCAAAACCAATATGGACGAATTCGCTATGGGCTCCACCACCGAATCGTCTTATTTTCAGGTCACCCGCAATCCGTGGAACCTGGATCGTGTACCGGGCGGTTCTTCCGGCGGCAGCGCTGCGGCTATTGCTGCTGGCGAAGCTATTTGGGCCCTGGGCTCCGATACCGGCGGCTCTATCCGCCAACCGGCTTCCTTTAACGGCTGCGTCGGCATCAAACCGACCTATGGCCGCGTTTCCCGTTACGGCTGCGTAGCTTTTGCTTCGTCCCTCGACCAGATCGGGCCGATCACCCGCGATGTTACCGACGCCGCTACCGTGCTCAACACCATCTGTGGCAAGGACGAACACGATTCTACCTCGCTGCCCGTTGATGTGCCCGACTTTACCAAGGCTTTGCGCGCTGACGTTAAAGGCCTGCGCATCGGCTTGCCGAAAGAATATTACGGCGAAGGTCTGGACCCTAAAGTCCATGCCGAGCTGAAAAAGGCTATCGCTCAATATGAAGCTATGGGCGCCGAGATCGTTGAGATTTCCCTGCCCCATACCGAATATGCGGTCATCACCTATTACATCATCGCTCCGGCCGAGGCTTCCGCCAATCTGGCCCGCTACGACGGTGTCCGTTACGGCTTTCGTGCGGCCAACGCCACCAGTGCGCCCGAAATGACTACCCTCAGCCGTACCGAAGGCTTCGGCGACGAAGTTAAACGCCGCATCATGCTGGGCACCTATGTTTTGAGCAGCGGTTATTACGACGCTTACTACAAAAAAGCCATGCAGGTGCGTACCCTCATCCGCCGCGACTTTGACGCTGCTTTTGAGCAATGCGACGTTATTTTGGCTCCTACCTCACCGGTAGTGGCTTATCCCATCGACGGCAAAATGGACCCCTTGTCCATCTACCTTCTCGACGTTTATACTATCCCTGTCAATATGGCAGGCCTGCCGGGTATCTCTGTGCCCGCCGGCTTTGCTGACGGTATGCCCGTCGGCATGCAGCTGATCGGCAAGCCTTTGGACGAGGAAACCGTGCTGCGAGCCGCCTATACCTTTGAACAAGCCAACGAATACCACAAGGTATTGGCAACGTTAGGAGGTAACAAATAATGAAAAAATATACTACAGTTATCGGCTTGGAGGTCCATGCCGAGCTTAAAACTAACTCTAAAGCGTTCTGCTCCTGCTCTACCAAATTCGGCGGCGAGCCGAACACCCATGTTTGCCCGGTCTGCCTGGGTATGCCCGGCGCACTGCCCGTGCTCAACAAACAGGTGGTCGAGTTCGCTATCCGCACCGGCCTGGCGCTGGGCTGCGAGATCCAAAAATTCAACAAATTCGACCGTAAAAACTATTTTTACCCCGATTTGTCCAAAAACTACCAAATCTCTCAATTCGATAAACCTATCTGCCTCGGCGGCCATATCGACATCGAAGTGGAAGGCGAGAAAAAACGCATCGGCGTCACCCGCATCCACATGGAAGAAGACGCAGGCAAGCTGAACCACAGCGGCGCTACCATCAGCACCTCTGATTCTTCTGCCGTCGACTACAACCGTGCCGGCGTGCCCCTGATCGAGATCGTTTCTGAACCGGATATGCGCAGCTCCGAAGAAGCCCGTGCTTATTTGGAACAGCTGAAAGCTATTTTGGAATATACCGATGTCTGCGACTGCAAAATGCAGGAAGGCAGCCTGCGCTGCGACGCCAACATCTCGGTCATGCCTGAAGGCGCTACTGAATTCGGCACTCGTGCCGAGATCAAAAACCTTAACTCTTTCCGCGCTTTGGTGCGCGCTATCGAATACGAAGTCGAGCGTCAGATCGACCTGGTCGAAAGCGGCGGCACCGTTGTACAGGAGACCCGCACCTGGGACGACGCCCAGGGCCTGACCTTGTCCATGCGCAGCAAAGAAGAAGCCCACGATTACCGCTACTTCCCCGAGCCTGACCTGGTGCCCGTCGAGCTTGACGACGCCTGGATCGAGCGTGTTAAAAACGAGCTGCCCGAACTGCCAGCACAGCGCCAACAACGCCTGATGACCGACAACGGGTTGACTGCCTATGACGCAGGACTGATCGTTGCTACCAAAGCTATGGCCGACTACTTTGACGC
>PPYE01311483.1_pt1 | contig 22399 bp, 21 predicted proteins | sample 1559881 | NCBI WGS metagenome assembly PPYE01 (sample SAMN08240022, study PRJNA423297) | Human gut metagenome, whole genome shotgun sequencing project.
TTCATTTAATCTTTCTGGGCGCTCTTTTCCTCGCGGGAACCAATCTCCCGACGGGCGAAGAGAGCGCCTGCTCTTTTCTCAGGTCGTCGGTGGTCAGGTGGATGTAGCGCTGAGTCATTTGCGGCCCGTGATGCCCCATGAGACGCTGAAGGACTTCGCCGGTCATACCGGCTCTGAGGTGCAGCGTGCAGGCGGCGTGTCTCAGGTCGTAGGGCTTGAACGTCGTCCCGTCGTTTAAGCAGTATTTTTTGGGCGCTGCCTCCATGAATCGACGCTCAGTCTTTGCCCGCTTTCATTGCAGAAAACCGGCGTATCGCTCCCCCATTCCGGCGGCCTCGCTCTGAACAGCTGGCGCAGGGCTGCCGCGGTAGTCGGCGAGAACGGGACGATTCTTTCCTCGCGGGTCTTGGCCGTCTTGTGCGGAATCGTGACCGCGAGGGAAAAGATGTTGAAATGCTCCGGCAAGAGTTGAAGCGCTTCACCGGGACGCGCGGCGGTGTCGAGGGTGAAGAGGCTCAGGGCGTAGTCCCGAAGTCCCGCCCATGTGGAACGGTCTGGAAGCGTCAGCAGCTCTTTCACCTTCGCGGCGTCGATGTCGCGGAAATGCCCGGGGTCTTTGCGGCGCTTCAGGCCTCTGAAGGGATCAGGTTCCGGCGGCTGTATCCTTTCTTCGACGCACCAGCGCCAGAAGGCCCGGACGTAGATTAATCTCTGATTGTACGTCGCCGGGGCAATGGGCTTGTTAATCCACGAAAGGAAAGCCTCACGCATGGCCGACGGGCCTGACCATGCCTGCGGGTAGTGGCTGAAGAAGTGATTCAGCGTCCATTGATAATCTTCGAGAGTCGCGCAGGCGCTTCCCGATGCCTGCTTGAGGATGATGAAATCCGTGATGTTGTCCTGAACCGCCGTCTTCCGAGAAAATACAAGATGAACCGTGTTCTCCGGCATGAAAAACGCTTCCCTTTTTTGCGCCATGGAGCAATGTCCCCAAAGAAAGTCCCCCGGCATTGAGCGTCTTTTATCGGCGTGAACCCTTGCAATCTCGGAATCGGTAGACGCAGGGGACTCAAAATCCCCCGTGGGCGACCACGTGAGGGTTCGAGTCCCTCCTTAGGCACCATTTTTTCAAATTGCAAAGGACTTGTCAATGCAGTTACGACAAGTCCTTTTATTTTGTACGACATTTTACTCAAGCTTTATTCCAACAATTTCGTCATTCCGTAGAGATCGTCCGGCCAAAGATGGGCGTACCTTCTGGTCGTCATTAAATTTCTTGAGGCTCTTGTCGGCCGTGTCGGCCTCGGATTTGAGCTCCACTGAGAAAATGTCATTTTCTCTCTGACTGTGGGTAGCCCGCCGCCTTTTGAAAAAGGACGAAGAAACTTGACCGATCACCGGTGCGGGAAGAACGAGCGCCAGGACATGAAGGATCTCGGCGCGAAGCTGAAAGGAACGTCATGAGCCCGCTTTCTTCGGCGCCGGTGAAAAAGTTTCGATTCAGTGTATAATTTTATGGCAGAGGCCGGAATTCGCGTGATGTGTGGCGGCTGACAATCTTTCACTGGAGGAAACAACCATGAACGTTCTCCTTACCGGCGGGGCCGGTTTTATCGGGTCGCATACGGCGGTCGAATTGATCGCGGCGGGACACGGGGTGGTGATCGCCGACGATCTGAGCAACAGCTCGGCGGCGGTGATCGAGCGGCTGGCGCGGATCACGGGTGCGCGCGTGCCGTTTTACCGGATCGACGTGGCCGACAAGGCGGCGCTGGCGCGTCTCTTTGCGGAGCACGATCTCGACGCGGTGATCCACTTCGCGGGGCTCAAGGCGGTGGGCGAATCGGTGGCCAAGCCGCTGCTCTACTACCGCAACAATCTGGACACGACGCTGGCGCTGCTGGAAGTCATGGCGGCGCACGGCTGCAAGCGCTTCATCTTCAGCTCGTCGGCCACGGTGTACGGGATGACGAACACGGTTCCGTTCACCGAGGACATGCCGGCCGGCGGCTGCACGAATCCCTACGGCTGGACAAAGTTCATGATCGAACAGATCCTGCGCGACGCGGCCGCCGCGGACGCGGGGATGGCGGCGGTGCTGCTGCGTTACTTCAACCCGATCGGCGCGCACGAGTCGGGGCTGATCGGCGAGCAGCCGCAGGGGATCCCCAACAATCTGATGCCGTATCTGTGCCAGGTGGCGGCGGGCAAGCTGCCGCAGCTGCGCGTCTTCGGCGACGACTACCCCACGCCCGACGGCACGGGGGTGCGCGATTACATCCACGTGGTCGATCTGGCCAAAGGGCACGCGGCGGCGCTGGATTACGCCGCTTCGCACCAAGGTGCCGAGGTGTTCAACCTCGGCACGGGGCACGGCAGCAGCGTGCTTGATCTGATCCGTTCGTTCGAGCGGGTCAACGGCGTCGAAATCCCTTACGCGATCGCACCGCGCCGCGCCGGCGACATCGCCGCGTGCTGGGCCGACGCAAGCAAGGCCGAGCGTCTGCTGGGCTGGAAAGCGCAAAAATCGCTCGACGACATGTGCCGCGATTCCTGGAACTGGACGAAGAAGTCGCTGCGATAAAAACATCAAAGAGCTCATCAAAAACACGCCGCGCTCGTCGCGTTTTGAAGGAATGATTCAAAACGCGACGGGCGCGGCGTCGTCTATCCCGAACTGCCGGCGGGAACTCGAAGCCCCCGCCGGCTTTCGATGCGGGAGCTCACCAGTCAAGGTCAAGGCGGCCGCGCACGTATCGTTCAAATATCCATGTCTCTTCGCAGCCGCGCAAAAGGCTGCAAAGCTCCTGCCGAAGCTCTTCCTTGGACAGTCCGTCGATGCAGCGCCGCAGTTTTTCGTCCAGATCTTCCCGACGCCGCGCCCCCACTTCGCGGCCGCTCGTCGCCAAGGGCACGAAGCGGACTTCCGGCGACTTTGCGCCAAAGTCCGCGTCCTTTGTCTCCCTGTGATAAACTATGTCCGTTCCGCAACGTCACATTCAATGAGGAGATCGTATTCATGTCGTTCATAAAAGATCATGCGCGCTTTTTCAAGGGTGCGGCGCTGACCGCCGTCTTCGCTCTCGCGGCGGCGGGAACGGCGGCTCTGGCGCTGATGCGCCGGGTCTGGGGGCCGGTGTCGATGGAACAGATCCTGTTTCATCTGGACGTGCCGCTGACGGGCGGCGTCGACGCCCATCTGCGCCGTCTCATTTTCGCCGCGGGCGCGGGCGCGGCGGCAGTCGTGATTCTGTACGGGCTGTTCTGCCGTTTCTGCCTGCGGCGCGGCCGGCGCGGCGCGGGCCTCGTCGCGGCGCTGGCGCTGGCGGGTTTCGCGCTGTACGCGGAACAGAGCGTCGGCGTGGCCGGGTTCGTACTGCGTCAGTTCCAGAGCACAACGCTGTTCGACGCCGTGCCCGAACCGGCGGACACGCGCTGGTCGTTCCCCGGCGCCAAGCGCAATCTGCTGGTGATCCACATGGAGTCGATCGAGGACACCTTCAACGACGCCGTGGTCATGGGCGCGCCGCTGCTGCCGGAGCTGGCGCGGCTGCAGAAGGACCATCTCCATTTCACGGGCTTCCGCCAGGTGCGCGGCACGACCTGGACGACGGCGGGCGTGACGGCCTCGGACTTCGGGCTGCCGCTGCTACTGCCGATCGGCCACAACGACTACGGCGACTACGAGTCGTTTTTGCCCGGCGCGCTGAGTATCTTCGAGGTGCTGGAGCGCAGCGGTTACGCGCTGGAGTTTATGTTCTCCAGCGATTGTTCGTTCGGCGGCATCGAAAATCTGATCCGCACGCACGCGGAGCGCCCCGTCGTCAAGGATCTGCGCTGGTTCAGCCAATACCGCTCCGACGTGGAACAGAACCGCGGCAACGGCTGGGGACTGCGCGACCGCTATCTCTACGAGCGGCTCAAGGAAGATCTGGCGCTGCGCGCCGCTTCGGGCGCGCCGTACGCTTTTTTCGTCGAGACGCTCGACACGCACGGGCCGGACACATACTACTTTCTCGACCCCGACGTCCGCCCACAAACGCGCTGGCACGACTTTCGCGACGTGATCCGCGCCAGCAGCCTGATGATGGGCGAGTTCATCGACTGGGTACAGGCGCAGCCGTTCGCCCGCGACCTGACGATCGTCGTTCTCGGCGACCATCTCTGGATGGGCGACGCCATCGCCGGGCGTCCGCTGGGGGACGGACGCGCCGTGCTCAACCTGTTCATCAACGCGATCCCGCGCCCGGAGCGCGAGGGCGAACGGCTTTTCAGCGCGCCGGATTTCGCGCCGACGATTCTCGAAGCCATCGGCGCAAATCTTCCCGGGCGCCGCTTCGGCATCGGCACGTCGCTGTTCAGCGCGCGCCCGACGATGATCGAGGAACTGGGCGAAAAGGCTTACGTCGCCGAACTGGGCAAGACGTCGGCGCGCTACAACCGGTTCTTCAAGCGTCCCAAAGATTCTTTCGCCCGGCACGCGCCGCCGAAAACGAACGACTTTTCCAAGGGCGCGCCGAAGATCGTCTTTTCCGAACCGGAACTGTTTATGAGGACCGGCGGCAGCGGCGATTTTCAGTGCGCGGTCTTCAATTCAAGCGGTAGCCTGCTGTCCAGCGCGGGAGATGCGCCGCTGCGGATCCGCGCGTCGGTCTGCGCCGCCGACGGCCGCAACATGCCGGAATATGCGCGCACGTTCCCGCTGCCGCGCGACCTGCCGCCGCAGGACGCCGAATACCTGCAGGCGTCGATCCCCGTGCCGCCGGAAGGAACGTACCGCCTGCGGCTGGAATTCGTCGACGGAAAAGACCGGCCGGTCGCCGCCCATGAAACGCCGCTGCGGACGGCGGCGCAGTGGCCGTACGCAGCCGGGAACGGCGGCGTGCCGCAGGACGAACGCACCGTGCTGGACGGCGGCGCGCCCTGCGTGGCCTTCGCGGGCGCGATGGAAGTCTATTGCCATCGGGACACGCTCTTCTGCAAGCTGCTGGACGGGCGCCTGTCCGCAAAAGAACTGATTTTGCGCGCCCGCCGCGGCGGGCAGACCGTCGAACTGACGCCGCGCGAGCTACGCCGCGCATCCGACCAAAAATTCCGCTGGGCCGCCGCGCCGTTGGACGGAGCCGGTTTTGAATATCTGGAAGCGGGGTGGCGGCGCGACGGCGCGGAAAACGCGCGCCCGTTCAGCCTCCTCCCCGCGGCGAAAAGCGCGCCGCTGCGCGAGGAGCAGGACTTCTACGCCTATGTGCGCAAGCTGTCGCGGTCGAAGGCGCTGATCCTCGCCGCCGTCAACGCCCCGGGGCGGGAGCCCGGCCTTCTGGCCATGCGGGACGGTCAGATCCTCACGCTTCAGCGCGGCGAGCCCGGCACGGCGCTGCACTTCGACGGCGAGGAAGGCGGCGTTTACCTCGACCTCAACACGTATGACGAGGCCACCACCGCCCAGTCGCGTACCCGCGCACGACTGTCAATCCGCGTGAACGGCCTCGAATACTCCTGGGCGCAGCAGGGCACGAACTTCGTCGTCTTCGATCCCGCCTGCGGCGAAGTGATCGACCGCGCCGCAAGCGCCGCGCCGGTACCGCTGGACGAACTGGCGCCGCTGCTCGCGGGCGCGCCCGCGACGACGCGGCATCCCGGCGGCGAAACGCCCAAACTGCGCCGCCGCCCCGTCGATCATCGCGTTCCCATCGAAAAGGGGGCGTTTCTCGCCTCATGGCCCGACGGGCCATACGTCGCGCGCTCCGGCGGCCGGCTTTACTTCCAGACGCCGTGGGAGCAGGCCTTCAAAATCAAACTGATCGGCGGTCCAGAAAGCGCGGGTGCCGCGCCGCTGGACGGCGCCGTGTCGGCCGGTTTCGACGGCGTGATCTCCGCCCTGACGGCGCAAGGGCCGTGCGCCGACGTCGGATTTATCGACGCGCAGGGGCAAAAACGCGTGCAGTCCGTCGACCTGACGCCGCTTTTTCTGGAAACAGACTTCTGCCGCTATCTGCGGCGGCTGGCCGATCCCGATTACGTCGTGCTGATCTCCGTGCTCGACGAAGGCGCGCGCCGCCTGACGGAAACGCACCGCAAGCTCTTCGCGCCGCTGGGGCTCGACCTGTCGCTGTCCGGCAAGCGGCGCTGGAGCTACGCGGCCGTCAGCGACGGCGGCAAAAAGATCTACGAAGAATGCACGCCCGGCCGCATCGACACAACCGTCGACGCCGCGGGGCTGAAGATCGGGCTCGTCAGCACGGGAATGGAGGCCGGTTCCGAGTCGTCGGTCCGGATCGACGGCACGGAGTATTCCGCACAGTCGCTGGGCATGAACATCGTCGTCTACGACAAAAAACGACGGCGCGTCGTCGACAGCGTCGCCTTCAACACCTACGCCGACCTCTCCGCCTCGCGCAAAGACCCCGCGTTCAAACGGTGAAAGCAAAGCGGCGAACCTCGAATGAAGCGAGGTTCGCCGCTTTTTATCCGTCTGTGTTGAGAGTGATCCACAACTGGCATTTTTGTTCCGGCAAGAGGGAATCGCAGCTGCTGGGCACAAGTCCAGGATTTTTGCCGAACATATTTTCAAATGGTTGGTACAGACAAAATCCACGCAGTAAAAATTGAGTTTCTCCACCAATGCGGGGCTCAAAGTCAGAGATAAAAAGAGAGGGGCCACAGCCCCTCCCGTTTTCACTGCAGCTACGCTTCAGGCGGCAGCGCGCCTTTCATGACGATCTGCTCTCAAAGCGGCAGGGCACTTGCCAAAAGAGCATCGCTCTTTCTACGTGTTATTACTCAAATTATGAATTTTTGTCAAATCATTCTCACGGGGAAGACAAAATATATGAAAACTCAAAGCCAGCCTCGATTTTTTCATAATCAGCCCTATCAAAAGCCGGCGTTACGCCTCTTCATTTTCAGCTTGCCAGAGCGCGCCGCACCTTGTCGCGCAGACAGCGCACGCGTTTGCTCACGGCCTGCTGGCTGATGGCGCAGCGGCGGGCCAGTTCCTTCTGCGTCAGGCCGGAAGCCAGGCCGCGCGCCAGCTCGCGCTCGCGGGGCGGCAGGCTTTCGAGCAGTTCGAAGACGGCGTAGCGGCCCTCTTCGTAGGGAACGTCGAAACCGTCGTCCTCGAATTTTTGTTCCAGCGAATCGTGGGCGCCATCCCGGCGCAGCCGCGCGGCCGCGTCGCGGACCCGGCCGCGCAGACGGTACCAGATGAACAGGCTCAGCCGCTGGGGCGGTCGTTCCTCGTCATAGCGCCGCACCAGTTCGAAAAGCGCGATCATGCCCTCCTGTACCAAATCTTCGTATTCGGCGCCGCGCCCTGTATACTGCCAGGCAATCTTTTTCGCCAGCGGCAAAAAGCGCAGAGCGGTTTCGTTCAGCTGCTCTTTGCTCGCAGCGCATCGTTCACATTCCACTGATCGTTATCCTTTCTCCTCTTGTGAGGTCCCAAACGCCGGAAGCTGCGGGGCTTGCTCCGACTTTATCACAAAGAGTGCTTTAACCGTGATAAATATACAAATAGACTTCATCAAAGTCAAAAAGGATAGTTCACTCATCGTCATTACAAAGCAAACATTTGACGAAAAAAACGACGGCAGAGACGCGCCGATTCGTTCAGGCGTCTCTGCCGTCTTTGGTTTGCGGCGGTAAATTTTTTCTTACGCGAAAAGCTATTCGATCACGCGGCCGTCCACGCCGATGGTGACGACCTGCCAGGGGATGAACTTGCCGCTGTTCATCAGCGCGGCGCGGGCAGCTTTTTCGAGGCCGCCGCAGCAGGGCACTTCCATGCGCACGATGGTAACGCTTTTGACGTCGTTGTTTTTGATGATCTCGGTCAGCTTCTCGCTGTAATCCCCTTCGTCGAGCTTGGGGCAGCCGATCAGCACGACGCGGTTTTTGATGAAGTCGCGGTGAAAGGCGCCGTAGGCGTAAGCCGTGCAGTCGGCGGCGATCAGCAGCGAGGCGTTTTTGAAATACGGCGCGTTGACGGGGACCAGCCTGATCTGCACGGGCCACTGGCTGAGGAGGCTGCGCAGATCGGCCGGCGCGCCCGCCGTCTCGGGCGCTTCCGCCGCGCCGCGTTGAATGGCGCGCGCCATCGAGCCGGGACACATGTGCGGGGCTCCGGCGGGCAGCGGCCGAGGAATGGCGCGCGCTGTCGAGCCGGGACAGCCGCCGCTCGCGGGCGCGGCATTTTTCGCGGCCAGCGCTTCCTGAGCGGCTTTGACCGCGGCCTCGTCGAAGGGAACGGCCTCGCGCTCTTCGATGCTGATCGCGCCCGTCGGACAGTGAGGCAGGCAGTTTCCCAGCCCGTCGCAGTAGTCTTCGCGGACCACCGTCGCCTTGCCGCCGATCATCTGGATGGCGCCCTCCTGGCAGGCGCCGGCGCAGGCGCCGCAGCCGTTGCACTTGTCGCGGTCGATTTTGACGATTTTTCTCCTCACGAAAATTCCCCCGGATCCATTCGTTGCGCACCGTCCGGAAACGGGCGCTCGTTTTTTGACTTCGCGCGTTCAGTGTACTATGATGAGGCAGCGATGTCTGTTGTTTTTACAACGAAGAGGTGACGAAGATGAACTACGAAGCGCTCGCTCAGTGTCCGCTGTTCGCCGGGATCGCCGCGGACCGTCTGGAACGCGCCGTGGCGGCGCTGTCGCCGCGCCAGGCGGAATATGAAAGGGGCCAGACCATCCTGCTTCAGGGGGAAGCGCCGCGCGGACTCGGCATTTTGCTGTCGGGAGCCGCTCTGATCGTAAAGGAAGACTATTGGGGCGTGCGCACCGTGGTCGCGCCGCTGGCTCCCGGCGATCTTTTCGCCGAGGCGTTCTCCTGCGCCGGCGTCGCGGAAATGCCCGTCGGCGTCGTCGCCGCGGAGAAATCCCGCGCGCTCTTCGGCGATCCGGGCAAATTGCTGGCAGGGGGCGATCCCGACCGCGAGGGGCGGCAGATCCTCGACAATCTCATGCACATTCTGGCGCGGAAAAATCTGCTGCTGTTGCAGCGCCTCGCCGTAATCTCGCGGCGCACGCTCCGCGACAAGATCCTGACCTACCTGTCGTACTGCGCGCAGGAAGCGGAAGCGCGAAGTTTCCGCATCCCGCTCGACCGGCAGGGGCTGGCCGACTATCTGGCGGCGGATCGCAGCGCGCTCTCGGCGGAGCTGTCGCGGATGCAGAAGGAAGGGTTGATCGCTTTCCGCAAAAATTCCTTCGAGCTCAAAAAGCGCTTCGAGATCGCGGAAAAGTGACCAGCGGGAGCAAAACAAAAGCCGCCGCGGAAACACGAAGACGCCAAGAAAAACGGAAAAAAACGCCTCGCGGCGCCAACTCTCAAGAGAACGCCAACTGCGAGTCAAGGGACATTTACCGGTCGTAAATGTTCCACGTGGAACAATGAAAGCGGCCGGAAGCCGATGAATCAGTTTTCATCGGTTTCCGGCCGCTTTTTATTTTCGATTGGTTTTCGTTTCCATTCGCTCAGCGGCGGGCGGCGCGGTATTTTGCCGCTTCTTCAACGAAGCGCCGGAAGAGGTTCATGTCGGCGGGGAATTCGCGGATCATGCGCTCGGGGTGCCACTGCACGCCCATGCAGAACGAGCCGTCCTCCGCTTCGAACGCTTCGATCACGCCGTCGGGCGCCCAGGCGGTGGCTCTGAATCCCGGCGCGAGGGCGTCCAGCGCCTGATGATGGAAGCTGTTGACGGAAAATTTTTCGCCGAAGAGCGCGCCGACCAGCGAATCCTTTGCGGCCGTCGCTTCGTGGCTGGGCCAGCGGCCGGGCATGTTCTGCTGGTGGCCGAATCTGACCGGGTCGTTGCCGAGGTGCTGGATCAGCGTGCCGCCGAAGGCCACGTTCATGACCTGAACGCCGCGGCACACGCCGAAAACCGGCATCCGTCGCGCGCGGGCCAGCTTGATCAGCGCGATCTGATAGAGATCGAGCCCGGGATCGAGGCGCCCCAGCCTGGCGTCCGGCCCCTGACCGTAGAGCATCGGCCAAACGTCGATGCCGCCGGGCACGAAAAGTCCGCCGGCCATATCGAGATACTGCGCCAGCAGCGCCTCGTCCGCCGAGTCCGGCACGATGAACGGCGCGCCGCCAGCCTCCGTCAGCGCTTCCGTGTAGGAGTCGTACACGCCGACGATGGGCGTCGTCCCCGGACAATCAAGATTGCACGCGACCGCAATGAACGTTCTTTCCGCCACTTCGGATTCCTCCCGTTTCGTCTGTCCTGCGAAATATCAATTTTTGCGCGCGACTTCTCGCCCCTTACACAGGGAAAATCGCGCCCTTCAACCGCTCGATAAACTCGTTGCCGCGGCGGATCAGCCTGCCTTCGGCGTCGGCGAAGGCGTGTTTCGTCCAGCCCTCGGCGGCCAGTTTCCCATCGGCGTGGCGCAGATGATAGCCGAAGGTGATGGCCGCGGCGCCGCGCTCGACGGGAAAAACTTCCAGCGTCGCCAGCTCGTCGTAGCGAAGCGGCGATTTGTAGCGGCAGCGCGCCTCGACGACCGGCAGGAAAACGCCGTGCCGCTCCCATTCGGGATAGGGCACGCCGAGGTCGCGGCAGTAATCGGAGCGCCCCGCCTCGAACCAGACGAAATAGTTGCTGTGGTGCGCGACGCCCATCTGGTCGGTCTCGGCGTAGCGCACGCGAAACGTGTAAGAGCGTTTTTCACCCTTGGCTTCCATGGCGGCCTCCTAAAATTTCCAAATCAGCCACGCGCACAGCGCCAGCTGGGCGATCAGGATCGCGGGGATCCCCCACACGAAGTACCAGTGCTCGGTCTTGTGCCGCCACACTTTCATGCCCAGCAACGCGCCCAGCGAGCCGCCGCACAGCGCCCACAGGAACAGGGCCTTTTCGCTGATGCGGCGCGCGTCGATGTCGTCGTCGCGCAGGCCGTTGCGCTGGGCGATTTTCTTGTCGATGCCGTAGGCCGCGAACGCGCCCATGTTCATGACGGCCAGAAACGCCAGAACGATCTGTTTCACCATGTTTTCTCCTCTTCTTTCGCCGCTTCGCGCGAAATCGCGCCGACGGTCGCGCCGGCGGCTTTCTGTAAATCGCGGGGATCCAGTTCCATCTGCAGGCCGCGCCGCCCCGCGCTGACGGCGATGCGCCCGTGCCGCAGCGCCGACTCGTCGAGGAACGTGGGCAGCTTTTTCTTCATGCCCAGCGGCGAGCAGCCGCCGCGGACGTAGCCCGTCAGCTCGAAAAGCTCCTTCATGCGGATCATTTCCACTTTATCGTGTCCCGACAGCGCCGCCAATTTTTTCAGATCCAGCTCCATCGCGCCGGGGATCACGGCCACGAGCAGTTCTTTGGCGCGCCCGTCGGCCCGCAGTACCAGCGTTTTGTAAATGCGTTCCAGCGGAATCCCGCAGCTCGCCGCGGCGTGAACGGCGCTGAGGTCGCTCTCGTCCGCTTCGTATTCGATCACGCGCACGGGAACGCGCAGCCGCTCCGCCTCGCGCACGGCGTTCGTCTTCGGAGTTTTCGCCATTTCGATCACCTCGCGCCCAATCATACACCGTCCCGCGGCGGACGGGAACTCCCCCGTCCGGTGAAACGGCACGCTCGCCCCGGCGGCGGAAAATCCGCAGGGGCAGGAGGATAATTCGGCAATGTCTTCGCGCCGGCGCATTTTTCTCTCCCCGTCGGTTACGGTCATTCGCCGGCGAAGCGGTGAGCGATGTGTTCGAGGCCGACGCGAAGCAGCACGCCGACGTGCTCGTCGTCGAGCGAGTAATAAACCGTCTTGCCCTCGCGCCGCGCCCGCACCGCATGAGCCGCGCGCAGCAGCCCCAGCTGGTGCGAGACCGCCGGCTGCGAGACGCCCGTCAGTCCGGTCAGATCGCAAACGCACAGTTCCGACGCTTTCAGCGCGCAGAGGATGCGCATCCGCGTCGGATCGCCGAAAATTTTGAAGAATTCCGCCAGCCTCCGCAGCTTCTCTTCGTCGGGCAGCGCCCGGCGCGCCGCTTCGACCGCCCGCTCGTGGATCGCGGACGCGCCGGCAGTCCATCGTTTGCCATCGTCAAAGGCCACGCAGCTCCCCCCTTCTCCGTTTACGGCATAATGGTATGGCAAGAACGCCGCTTTGTCAAAAGAGAACGACGTTTCCGGCGCAGTCGTTCGGACGAATCCCCCGTCTTCGCGACGCAGAGCGGCGCCCCTTCACAAGCGCTGTCAGTCGTGCTAGACTTAGCCGTATCAACATTCCCGCAGAACAGGAGCCTCTTCGCCATGAAAACGAGAACGTCCTTCATAAAAACGTTTGCAGCGCTCGCCGCGCTGAGCCTCCTTGCCGCCCCGGCCGCCGCCGAGGAGCCGCCGCGTCCCGTGAAAACGCTGTTTCTCGGCTCGGCGCGGTCGCATCCCCAGCGTCATTATTATGGCACCGTCCAGGGATCGCAGCGCGTGAACCTGTCGTTCCGCGTGCCGGGGCCGCTGGTGGAGTTCCCCGTCGAAATGGGATCGCGCGTCGCAAAGGGCGATCTGATCGGCCGCATCGATCCGCGCGACTTCCGCACGCGCCTCAGCGACGCCGGAAGCCGGCTTTCTCAGGCGCAGGCGCGTTACGGCGAAGCGCTGAACAACTTCAGGCGCTACGACGAACTTTACAAAAAACAATCCGTCTCTCAGGCGCAGTACGACCGCTACAAGACGGCGCTCGACGTGGCGCGCTCGTCGCTGAAGACGGCGGAAGCGAGCGTCGCCGCCGCGCAGGACGCGCTCGCCGACACGGAGCTGCGCGCCCCGTTCGGCGGCGTGATCGTGGCCCGCATGGCGGAAAACTTTCAGGACGTGCAGGCCAAACAGCCCGTCGCCAGCTTGCAGAATCTCGACACGGTCGAAATCGTGATCCACGTTTCCGAAGAAGACATCGCCAACGTCGCTGTCGCCGACGAAAAAAACAGGATGTTCCGCCTCTCCGAAAAAGTCGGCCTCGATCTGGAAGCGACGCTCGACGAACTGCCGGGGCAGTCTTTCCGCGTCGCGTTCAAGGAAGTGGGCGCGCAGTCCGACCCGCGCACGCAGACCTATCCGGTCACCGTCACCATGCCGCAGCCGAAGAGCGCCCGCGTTCTGCCGGGCATGGCGGTGAACGTCACGGCCAACCTGATCGGCGGGGAAACGGGCGATCCGAACTTCTACGTCCCGCTCGAGGCGGTCGTGGGCGACGTGTCGGGACGCACGTGGGTCTGGCGCTGCGAGCGCGGCGGCGTCGTCCGCGTTCCCGTGACGCTGGGCGATTTTCGCGGCAGCCGCGTCCAGATCGCCGGCGAACTCGCGCCGGGCGATCAGATCGTCACCGCCGGCGCGCGCGGCCTGCGCGAAGGGCAAAAAGTCCGCGTCGTCGATTGAGCGGCCGTTTGCGGAACGGATTTTTTCTTCGCCGCGCCGCTTTGGGCACTTTTTTCTCCGTCAGGCGGGAAACGGCATGAAAGAGCTTGCATAATCAACAAAAAGGCCCTATATTTATGAAACCGTCTCGTACGGCATACGGAACTCCGCGCGCACCTTTTCGCGGAGAAAGGAGAAAAGCATGATTCTTGACAAACTGCCAACATTGAAAATCGGTCAGTACACGCCGCGCTTCCCCGTCATCCAGGGAGGCATGGGCGTTCTCATCTCCGGCCCCAGCCTCAGCGGCGCCGTCGCGGCCGAGGGCGGCATCGGCACGCTCGCGACCGTCGGCATCGGCATGGCGACCATGACTTGCAACGTGGACAACTTTTTCAAAAAGAACGTGGAAGCCCTCAAGGATTTCGTCGCCAAAGCCCGCGAAAAGGCGAAAGGCGGCATCCTCGCCGCCAACTGCATGTGCGCGCTTCAGGATTACGAGCAGCAAGTGCGTGCCGTCTGCGAAGCCGGCATCGACATCATCATCTCCGGCGCCGGGCTGCCCCTCAAGCTGCCCGAGCTGACCCGGGATTTTCCCAACGTGGCGCTCGTGCCCATCGTCAGCAGCCTCAAGGCCGCGTCGATCATCGTGCGACGCTGGATGAAGAATTACGGGCGATCGCCCGACGCCTTCGTCGTCGAAACCCCCAACTCCGCCGGCGGACATCTGGGGGCCGCCAAGATCGAACAGGTCGACGACAAGGAGCTTTCGCTCGAAACGGTGATCCCGCAGCTCGTGAATTGGCTGAAAGAGATCAAGCTCAACATTCCCGTCATCGCCGCGGGCGGCATTTTCGACCGCAATGAGATGCTGCACGCTTTCGAGCTGGGCGCCAGCGGCGTCCAGATGGGCACGCGCTTCGCCGCCAGCGTCGAAGGCGACGCCTCCGACGTCTTCAAACAAGCCTACGTCGACGCCAAGCCCGAAGACGTGGTGCTGATCAACAGCCCCTGCGGCCTTCCCGGCCGGGCGCTGCGCAGTCCCATGGTGGAGCGTTATCTCCGCCACGAGGACCGCAAAGACCCCTGCATCGCCAACTGCCTGGCGCACTGCGTCTACCGCGCCACGCACAAGACGTTCTGCATCGCCCGCGCCCTGATCCAGGCGCTTCAGGGCAACTGGGAGGAAGGGCTTTTCTTCTGCGGCACCAACGTGTGGCGCGTCAACAAAATCCAGACTGTGAAAGAAATCTTCAGCGATCTCTTCGGCAGCGCCGATGAGCCGGGAAACAAAAGCTGCCGCCAGGATACGAAGAAGAATATTGACGCCGTTTCTCGATAGGAAACGACAAATGAGAGCCTCGCCTTCCGAGGAGTTCAGTCGCTCAGGACGATCTCGACCGCAGCTCGTTTTGCGGATTTTCCTCGTAGCGTCTCGTGTTCGTTTTTTTTGATCAAGAAATAGCGTCAAACGGAAAGAGCGCGGACGACCGGATGAGATTCGGTCGTCCGCGCTCTTGTTATTTCGTTCCCGTCAGTTTGTTTAGCGAGCGGTGCCCCGGCACATCGCCCCCAGCTATTCGACGATCGTGATCCGCCCGCTGCCAAGCGGATTGCCGTACTTCTCCATCTTCACTTTGCCGCGCAGATTCTCGGTAAAATATTTGATCAGGCACTCGGCGTCGGTGGGCAAACCGTCGGCCCTCAGGACTTTGACGCCCGCAAGCGTGCCGTTTCCGTCGCCGCCTTCGAGCAGCACGTATTTCGAGCCGGCTACGGCGTAGACGGCCTCGGGGCGCAGCGGCTCGCCGTCCACGCGCACGTTGCGCACGCGGCGCGGCGCGCCTTCGCCGACGCCCGCGAAGACGCCCTTGTCGTCAATTGCGACGGGGCTCTTCAGGGACGGATCGACCTCGAAACTCAAGCCGGAAACCTGCAAAAATCCGCCGTTTTCCTCATCGGGCAGATGGCGGCAGCTGAACTCGAGCAGGTCGAGCAGGGTCCGTCCCGGCATCTCGACGACGCAGGTGGGATTGTTCCAAGGGTTGACGTTCATCAGGTCGAGGCGGGTCACGTCGGGGCCGTCGACGGAAGCGCGCACACCGCCGCCGTTGACGACGGCGATCGGGGCGCCGAGCACGGCGCGGTAGGCGTCGGCCACGAAATCGCCCATGCTGCACTCGCCCATGCGCACGCGGCGCGTGCCGGTGCGGGGGTCGTCGATCGCCAGCGGCACTTCGGCGACGCCGAGCTTTTCGTTCAGATAGGCCACTTTTTCGTGACACCGGTCGATCAGGGTCTGCACGTCGGCGTACGCTTTCTGCGACGTCTCGCTCTTTTTCTCGTCGACGTCGCCGGGATGGATCAGCTCGGTGCGGATGGAACCGTCTTTGGCCAGCGTCATTTTGCCGAAGAACATGAACTTACTGCCGGTCTGGCTGTAACGCACATCCTTGCCGTCGGCGTTCTTGTAGACCTCGCCGGCGAAAGCCTCGTGGGAATGTCCGTCGATCACGGCGTCGATGCCGCGGGTCTGGGCGATCACGTCGATGGAGCGCCAGCCTTCGTTGATGCCGTTGATGCCGAGGTGCGCCAGCAGGACGACGATCTCGGCGCCCTCTTTGCGCGCGCGATCCACGGCCGCCTGAACTTTGGCGACGAAGTCCTTTTCGCCGAAGCCGTAGATCTGCCGGCCTTTTTCGTCTTCGAAGTATTTAGGCGTCGACGAGGTGTAGGTCGAGGGCGTGCAGACGCCGACAAAAGCAACCTGACGACCGCCCAGCGTCAGGATCTTGTAGGGCGGCAGCACCGGCTTGTGCGCGCGCAGGTCCTCGAAGTTGGCGCTCAGCACGGGGAACGTGGCCGACTTCTGCACGAGCGCGAGGAAGTTCGCCGTGCCGTAGTCGAATTCATGATTGCCCGGCACCGCCAGATCGTAGGGAACGGCGTTCATCAGCGCAATGATGTCGGCGCCCTTGGTCAGCGAGCCGGTCATCTCGCCCTGGATGAAATCGCCGGCATCGACGACGGCCGTCTCGTAACCGGCCTCGATCATCTGCCGGCGATAGGCCGCCAGCTTCGAGTAACCGTCGATACCGCAATGAATGTCGTTCGTGTAGAGCACGACGGCGTCCCGCGGCTCCGCCGTGACTTTAACGTCCTGGTCGCGTCCGCTCGCAAGCAACAGCACGAAAGCGGCCGTCAGCGCCGCTAAACCGCCGAACAAATACTTCCGTGACTTTTCCATCGTATCCGTTCCTTTCCCATACCAGAGTTTTTCAGGCGAAGACCTGCCGCGCCCCGTTTGAAATTTCATTCAGAATTATAGCAGACGGCGACGGAATTTTCTAATTTTTCGTCACGTTGCCGCCGGACTGGGCGATGATCGAATCGAGCAGCACGGCGACGGCGTCGAGCAGGGGCTGGGATTCGGCCGCGATTTCGCCGCTGCCGGCCTTTTCGTAGATCTCGCGCATCTGGTCGCCGATGTCTTCGAGGACTTTCACGGCGCGGCGGTTGGCGCGGCGCGCCTTTTTTTCGGCCGTTTTCTTCTGCTCTTTCGTCAGCGGCTTTTCCGCGGCGGGGCGCGGCGCCGCCGCTTCGCTTTTTGCGGCGGGAGCGTTTTTTTCTTCGGCGACGGCCGCGCCGCCGGGGTCGGCGGGCGTCTCGGTCTCGGCGATTTTCTCGGGAAGCGGCGCAGCTTTGGCGTCGGCGATCGCTTCGCTGAGCTTCTGCCCGGCTTCACGAGGCACGAGCGCCACTTCCTGTTCGAGCTCGGGCACCAGCGCCTCGAAACCTCGCGTTTTCAGGGCCTCGGCCAGGCTTTCGGCGGCTTCGGCTTCGCCGTGGGTGACGAAAAACTTCGGCATGGTGGGACGGAAGCGTTCGGCCCAGCCGAGCAGGTCGGTACGATCGGCGTGGGCCGAGAAGCCGCCGATGGTGTGGATCTGCGCGTTGACGTTGACGGCTTCGCCGGCGATGCGCACGGTCTTGGCGCGGTCGACGATGCGGCGTCCCAGCGTGCCGTGCGCCTGGTAACCCACGAAGACGACGTGATTGTCGGGGTTCCAGATGCCGTTTTTGAGGTGATGGACGATGCGCCCGCCGTTGCACATACCGCTGCCGGCCATGACTACGCCGAAGCCGAGGTTATTGACGGCCTGCGACTCCTCGCGCGTGGAAACGTAGCGGATGTCCTCGCTGGAGAAGGGATTGCCGCCGTCGCGGCGATAGGTCTGGATCTCCTGCGACATCAGATCGAGATGATTTTCGTAAAGTTTGCTGACCTTGACGCCCATCGGCGAGTCGAAGAACACCGGCATGCCGCCACCCACGCCCTGGCCGCGCAGCAGTTCCAATTCGTACATGATGCGCTGGGCTCGGTCGACGACGAAGGTGGGGATGAACACCTTGCCTTTCTTTTTGGCGAAGATGTCCTTCATCAGCGTCTGGAATTCGTCGCGAGTCTGCTGATTGTCTTTGTGCTCGCGATTGCCGTAAGTGGACTCGATGACGACGTAATCGGCGTCGGTGATCTCCGCGGGCGCGCGTCCCATGACGGTCTGCATGGGGCCGAGGTCGCCGGAGAAAACGAGGCGCACGATGCGCCCTTCTTCCTCGATGAGGATTTCCAAAATGGCGCTGCCGAGGATGTGCCCGGCGTCGCGGAAGCGGACCGACACGCCGGGGAGGATCTCGAGGCGCGAGTCGTAATTGACGGGCGTGAACAGTTTTTTGGCGGCGTCGGCCTCTTCCTGGCCGTAGATGGGCTCCGCCGGCGGCAGGCCGCGGCGGGCGTTCTTGGCGCTCTGCCATTCGGCGTCTTCGCGCATGAGGCGCACCGAGTCGTCCCACAGGATCTCGGTCAGTTCGATAGTCGGCAGCGTCGCGTAAATTTTGCCGCGGAAGCCCTCCTTGACCAGCTTGGGGATGCGGCCGGAATGGTCGATGTGCGCGTGCGTCAGCAGCACCGCGTCGATCGAATTGGCGGCGTAGGGGAACGGATCGTCGTTGGCGTCCTCCCGTTCGCCCTGATGCATGCCGCAGTCCACGAGGAAACGATGTCCGCCGGCTTCGAGCAGATAGTTGGAGCCGGTCACTTCTTTGGCGGCGCCGCAGAATTTCAGCAGCATGAGCAGCCCTCCTTTGCAGCTTTTTGATCGCCGAGGCTCAGGCGCGCCCGGTCGAGGCAGTCGCTGATGCAGCCGAGGCGCTCGGGCGGAAAGTGTTCGGCGACGAGTCCCGCTTCGCGGCGCAGGTTCTCGGCCAGTTCGTCGGGATAGGAATATAAGTAGACGACGCGGCGGATGCCGGCGTTGATGATCGCTTTGGTACAGAAGGAACAGGGCGAATGGGTGCAGTACAGCGAAGCGCCTGCCGTGGAAACGCCGACCGACGCCGCCTGGGCGATGGCGTTCATCTCGGCGTGCGAGCCCCGGCAGATCTCGTGCCGTTCTCCCGACGGGATGCCCAGTTTGGTGCGCAGGCACCCCGTCTCGAAGCAGTGCGGCGTGCCCTTGGGCGCGCCGTTGTACCCGGTGCTGATAATCTGCCCGTCCCTGACGATCACGGCGCCGACCTGGCGGCGCAGGCAGGTGCTCCTCGTCGCGGCGACCAAGGCCAGGGTCATGAAATAACTTTCCCAGTCGGGACGCTGATAAGACATTTCCGATGATCGCTCCTTTACGAAAACCGCGGGAAATTTTCGCGAAAAACTTTTCCGCGCCGGCTTTTTATCGTTTGAACTGCGCGGCGCTATGGTTTATTATAAAGCAGTTCCACGGGAATTGACAGCGCGAAGAAATTTCCGCGCCGGAACGCGATTTTCCGGAGCCGTTCCTTCGCCGCAAACTTTTGAGGTGAAATTCGCATGTTCGCAAACCGTTCCGTCTTCGCCTGGTGCCTCTACGATACCGGTCACTGCGCCTTCGCCACCGTCGTCATGGCCGTGGTGCTGCCCGTCTATTACCAAAACGTGGTCGCCGGCGGCGGCTCGTGGGCGCTGTCGTCGTGGGGCTACGCTTCGTCGGTCGCGCTGCTCCTTTCGGCCCTGCTCACGCCCGTCGTGGGCACGTACGTCGACGGCCGTCCGCTGAAAAAGAAATTCCTGCTGGCCTTCGCCGCGTTCGGCATCCTCGCCTCGGCCGCGCTGGCCCTCTCGGGACGGGGAACATCGCTGTATACGCTCTCGTGCATGGTGCTCGGCACGGTCGGCCTCTCGGTGGCGTCGGTGTGTTACGACGCGCTGCTCACGTTCGTCGCGCCGCCGGGCACGATGGACCGCGTTTCCACGCTCGGCTACGGCGTCGGCTATCTTGGCGGCGGCGCGCTGCTGGCTCTCGACATGGTCCTGATCGCCCGCTTCGGCGAGCCGGGCGTGAAAATGTCGTTTCTGTCGGTCGCGCTCTGGTGGAGCGCCGCCGCGGCCGCGCTCACGGCTTGGGTGCCCGAGCCCCCGGCCGCCGGCAACGCGCCCTCGGGGCTGAGGCAAACGCTGCGCGCGCTGGCGCACAGCTGGACGGAGCTGAAGCAGTACCCCGAGGCGCTGCGCTTCATGGTGTCGTTCTGGCTCTACAACGACGGCATCGGCACGATCGTCCGCATGGCCGCCGTGTTCGGCGCCGGGCTGGGGATCTCGCAGAACCATCTCGTCGGCGCCATGCTGGCGACGCAGTTCGTGGGCGTGCCCTTCGCGCTCGTTTTCGCCCGTCTGGCGGAAAAATCCGGCAGCAAGCGCGCCGTCATGATCGCGCTTTTCTGGTACACGACTGTCGCCGTCGGGGCGATGTTCATCACGCAAAATTGGCACTTCTGGCTGATGGCCGTCGCCGTCGGCATGGTGCAAGGCGGTTCGCAGGCCATCAGCCGCTCGATCTACGCCTCGATGCTGCCCGCCGGGCGCAGCGGTCATTTTTTCGGGCTCTACAACGTCTCCAGCAAATTCGCCGGCATCGTCGGCCCGGCGCTGTGCGGCTTCGTCGCCCAGGCAACGGGCTCGCTGCGCCTGGCCGTGGGCGTGATCGCGCTGAACTTCATCGGCGGCATGCTGATCCTCGCGGGCGTGGACGTGGACAAAGGACGCGCCCGCGTCGCCGAGCGATGACGGCGTATTACAGCTACATTCTGCGCTGTGCCGACGGCACGCTGTACAGCGGCTCCACCGTCGATCCCCAAAAACGCCTGGCCGCCCACAATGCCGGGCGCGGCGCCAAATACACGCGCTCGCGCCGCCCCGTACGCATGATCGCCCTCTGGCAGTGGCCGGACAAACGCGCGGCCATGAGCGCCGAAGCGCGCCTCAAGCGCCTGACGCGGGAAGAGAAGCTGGCGCTGGCGGCGAGCGATTCTTCTCCGTTCGGCGGGAAGCGCGTCCCCGTTCCGGTGGAAAAACGGGCCGAACAAAATTAAGGAGAATTTCATGGCGTCAAGCAAAAAATTTTTGTCTTTTATCATGGAACAGCTCTCGGAACTGCCGGAAATCGCTTTCCGGCCGATGATGGGAGAATACGTCCTCTATTATCGGGACAAAGTCATCGGCGGCGTTTACGACGACCGTTTCCTCGTCAAGCCCGCCGCGGCGGCCGTCTCACTGATGCCCGGCGCGGCCTTCGAACTCCCCTACGAGGACGGGAGGCCGATGCTCATGGTACGCGACGTCGAGAACCGAGATTTCCTCAAAAAGCTCGTCGAAGCGATGTACGAAGAGCTGCCGGCTGCCAAGAAAAAGAAATAATCGCTCCGCTTCCGTTTTCAGGACATCACTGGGAGGTGTTTTTCATGACGTTACAGGAACAGGCGCGCCGTTGCGCCGAAATGATAGCCAGCTCCCGCAGCACCGCCGTGGTCAGCGGCGCGGGGCTGTCCACCGCGGCGGGCATCCCCGACTTCCGCGGGCCGCAGGGCATTTACCGGCGGGCCGACGTGGAAGCCGACAAACTCTTCGACATCAACTACTTCGAACGCGATCCGTCGTATTACTATCGTTTTCACCGCGAGTGCGAGCGCATGCTGGCCCGCATCGAGCCGACTTTCACGCACAAATTCCTCGCCCGCCTCGAGGCCGAGGGCCGGTTGAGCGGCATCGTCACGCAGAACTTCGACGGCCTGCACGAAGCCGCCGGGTCGAAGACGATCTACCAGATCCACGGCACGATCCGCCACGCCCACTGCACCAAATGCGGCGAATATTACGGCTACGACGCCGTCAACAAAATGCTCGAGACGGCCGACGTGCCGATCTGCCATTGCGGCGGCGTGATCAAGCCCGACATCGTTTTCTTCGGCGAGAGCGTCAAATTCCTGACGGAATGCGAGCGGCTCTGCTCGCGAGCCAAGCTGCTCTTCGTGCTCGGCTCGTCGCTCAACGTCGTGCCGGCGGCGTTCCTGCCCCAGCTCTGCCGCGGCAAAATCGTCGTCGTCAACCGCGGCGAAGTGTCCGCCGACTATCTGCCGCCGTCGCGCATCACCCTGCGCGTCGACGCCGACCTCGACGCCTTCTTCCGCGCCGTCGAAGCGACGCTGGCGGAGCAGCGGTAAAACAGAGAAAACGAAAATTGCCAAGGAGCGATGGCAGAGCGCAAAAACAAATCTTCAATCATTATTCGAGATGTTAGGGGCAGTGTATGACCAGCACATGAACAAGTATTACTATGTCTTTCTTCTATTTTCCGAGATGGTAGAATAGCGATGAAATGCCATATCGGATACGTCAAGTTATAGCTCCCTTCCATTTTCCGAGATGTTAGAATTTACCGACCTCGTACTTCGGCAGGCGCTTGAGTTATAGCTCCCTTCCATTTTCCGAGATGTTAGAATTGGGGGCCGGGTTCACCCTGCGGCCCTTGCGTTATAGCTCCCTTCCATTTTCCGAGATGTTAGAATCAGTCATGGGTTGGGACGGATGCTATATCGGTTATAGCTCCCTTCCATTTTCCGAGATGTTAGAATCCTTCTCGGAGCGCAGAATCTTAGCCGGGGTTATAGCTCCCTTCCATTTTCCGAGATGTTAGAATGCTAGTCAGCGTCGTCCTCGATGGTGTCAAGTTATAGCTC
>PPYE01433440.1_pt1 | contig 22394 bp, 20 predicted proteins | sample 1559881 | NCBI WGS metagenome assembly PPYE01 (sample SAMN08240022, study PRJNA423297) | Human gut metagenome, whole genome shotgun sequencing project.
GAAGACGTAACTACCATTGTTGTAAACACCACTAGGCATATCGAAATCTTTCGAACCTGCACCATACATCTGGTTGAGGTATCTACTTGTTAGACCGTAGATTTGTTTAGCGATATTTAGGTCTGAGCCATAAAGTGGAGTTTTACGGTTTTCATAACCTGTCCAAATGGCCATTGCATATTTAGTATTATAACCAACGAACGTTTCGTCAGGAACAATAAGATCAGCGTAGACGCCACTTTCTTTTTGTACTTGATAGTACTCATCGTCACTGTAGTTAGATGTACCCGTTTTACCGGCATTGATGGTGCCAGGTACATAAGCTTCAGTCGCTGTACCACCTGTCAAAACCTGTTTCAACATGCTATTCATCATATAAGCTGTTTGTGGCGACATGGCCTCGACACCTTTAGAATCGTATGATTTTGTTGAACCATCTTCAAATTTAATTGATTTAATGTAGGAAGGTTTATAGTAAGTACCACCATTGGCAAAGGATGCATAGGCAGCCGCCATCTTCTCACTTGAAGCACCATATTTAGGATCTGATGATGTTGTTGAAGATGAGATAGCGTTTGAATAAAACATCTCTGGGTACTCAATACCTAAATCTTTCAAAAAGGATTGAGCATAATCCAAGCCAGTCGCTTGAAGCGCTTTAACCGCAGTAACGTTACGTGATTGTTGAATCGCATAAGTCAGAGAGATACTTCCGTAATACTTGCGGTCCCAGTTGTAAACTGGAGTTGAAGTACCTGGGAAATTATAAGGGGTATCGTAAACGGTAGTACCAGTGTTAGTATATACCCTTTTTTCAATAGCAGGTGCGTAATCGGTGATAGGTTTCATTGTAGACCCCCAGTCACGATCAGTTTGAACAGCTTGGTTTGTACCAAGGGCAATGTTTTCGTCTTGGTGACGTGATCCCAATTGAGCAACAACACGTCCATTGGTAACATCAATGATAGTAGAAGCTACTTGAAATTTGTCATCAGGATAAGCAATATAATCATTTGAGTTGTAGACATTCCAAATGTATTTTTGAATATCAGGATCAAGATTTGTATAGACATCGAGTCCAGCTGAGTAGATATCAGCATTGGCTTCGGTAGAGACTTGTTCAATAACTTGTTTGATGTAGTTATCTAGGTATGGTTCGTAGCTAGCTTTATTCGTAAGTGGAAGAAGACCATCTGATATATCCGTTGCTTTAGCTTGCACGTACTCCTCTTTAGAAATATTTTTGTCTTCATACATTTCATTAAGAACAGTGTTGCGACGTTCTTTAGCAGCATCCGGATTAGTATAAGGATCATATTGTGTTGGTGCTTGTGGGATACCAGCAAGAAGAGCTGCTTGGGCAACTGAGAGGTCACCTAATTCTTTACCAAAATAAGATTTAGCTGCGGTCTTCATACCGTAGTAACCATTACCCATATAAACCTTATTAACGTAGAAGGTCAAGATTTCTTGTTTAGTATACTGACGCTCCATTTGGAGAGATAACCATATTTCTTGTGACTTACGTTTAAGGGTTTGGTCTGATGTATTAGTTGAGAAGTAGGCTAACTTAATCAACTGTTGGTCAAGTGTAGATCCCCCTTGAGTGCTGTTATGGCGAAGGTTGTTAATAGCGGCTCCCATAATACGATAAACGTCAATGCCGCGATGGGTAAAGAAACGCTTATCCTCGATAGAGGTAATTGCATTGACTAGGATTATAGGAATCTCATCTGTTGATGCACTTTCACGTTTTTCGGATCCCAAGTCAGCAATAAGACTACCATTACCATCGTAAATCCTACTTGAGTTTGTTGATTGCAACTTGTTCTCGGTAAGTTTAGGAACACTGCTAACATAGTAAGCAAAGAGTCCACCACCAGCGATGACACAGATTACAAAGAAAGTGAGTAGTCCAATAAAAGCGTATTTTGCAATACGCCATCCTAAATTTTGATCTGAAGCAGTTGAGCGTTTTCCTTTGCTATAGCGAGAAGAATCTGAACGTTTAACCTGTGTGTTTTTAGCACGTTTAGTTGAACCGTTAAGTGATTCTTTAAAGTTGCTGAAATTAAATTTAGCCATTATGTGTTACCACCTAATAATTTTTCAATGATCTCTAAATAAGGAACTTGAGGATAAGCTGATTCTGCGATTGCATAACCTCTTTTTTTGATATAATCAAGAGGCATTGATTTTGTCCCCTTATCAATTTGATAAAAAGCGATTAAGTCTTTGGCAGGCAGAAGGTAGGTTTCCTTAAGCGTTGAAAAGTGGAGTAGCACGAAGCAGATTCCATCTTGATTGATGACCTGAGACATGTGCTTAATTTGATGCGCATGAAAGTTTTTCATAGGCATAGATGTCTTTTGCCGTGTCTCTTTGGCTTCAAAATCAATATAGTATCCTTTGTAAACGCCAGAGTAGTCAGTAGTTGAGGCTTGCCTAAAGTAAGCTTCTACAATCTTTGCTCGTGAGCGTTTTGGATAATCGACTTTGACGATCTGAACCGGTGTAGGTTTCTTATGAATAACGGCTAAGCCACGCGACAAATAGTAATCATTAGTCGCATTAATAGCAGATTCAAAGTTCATCCCCCGATTGGCAAAGTCAACTCTATTAGATTTTTTAGTACGTACTTGTGCTATCTTACGAGATATCTGATGGGGATAGTTTACCATTTCTTTCCCTTCTTATTTATAAGATATGCATAAAGACTATTTCATTATACCATAAAATGAGCGAGGAAAACAATAAATGACATCACTACTCATAACGGGCTATAAGAGCTTTGAACTTGGTGTTTTTAAAGACAAGGATCCTAAGGTAAATATCATTAAGAAAGCAATCAAACGTGATCTTAAACGTTTTTTAGATGAAGGTGTGGATTGGATGATTTTTACTGGGAACCTTGGTTTTGAATTTTGGGCGCTAGAAGTGGCTAAGGAACTTCAGAAAGACTACCCTTTGAGGTTAGCGACGTTATTTCCATTTGAAACACACGGTCAGAATTGGAGTGAAGCTAACCAAGAAAAATTGGCAGCCTTTAAACAAGTTGATTTCGTAAAGTATAGTTTTCCAGCTTATCAATCGCCAGCTCAGTTCAAACAATTTAATCAGTTTCTCATCGATAATACAGACCAAGCTTATTTATTTTATGAGCCTGAAAATGAAACAAATTTGAAATATTTTTACAATATGATAATAGCAGCAAGTGATTATCCCTTATTTCGATTGACTTTTGATGACCTCAATGAAGTCATGTCGGAATAGGATATAATTGCGTTTTAAACTTGCATTTTTATATTTTTTTCTGTATCATGAAAACAATAGACTGTAAAGTATTAGTAAGTTGGATAAGACAAGTATTGGAGAAGAATAATGGCTAAGATTAATTTAACGCCCAAGAAAATCTACGAACAAGAATTTAAAACAAGCATACGTGGATACGATAAAACAGAAGTTGATGAGTTTCTAGATGATGTGATCAAAGATTACACTGTCTACATTGCTCTAGTTAAGGAATTGCAAGAAGAAAATGCAAAACTGAAGGCTAAGGCAACATCGGCTCCTGCAAGCCGTCCCGCATATGCAAGTGCGACAAGTGAACCATCACATGCCACTGCCAATATTGCTTCGGCTTCAAACTATGATATCTTAAAACGTATCAGTCGTTTGGAAAAAGAGGTCTTTGGAAAACAAATCGTCGAATAAAACTGGTTTTGTGCAATTTTCGGATAATCGCATGGTTGCAAGTAAGTCTTCCATGAGGAAAGTCCATGCTAGCACTGGCTGTGATGCCAGTAGTGTTTGTGCTAGGCGAATCAATAAGCCTAGGGACTTGATTTTCAAGTTACGGCGAGCGAACTGGCTAAGTCTTCGGATAGGTTTTAGTAGCTCTGAAAGTGCCACAGTGACGGAGTTTTTAGGGAAACCTAAAAAGTGGAACGCGGTAAACCCCTCAAGCTAGCAACCCAAACTTTGGTAGGGGCATGGGATGGCCGGAAACGAACGGACCATTCTGACTGCTATGCAGTAGACAGATGATTATCGAAGGAAGTGGTACCTAGTCACTTCTGGAACAGAACATGGCTTATAGAAAATTGCATATAGGTGAGGCTGGGACACATGTCTCAGCCTTCTTTTAGCAAGAATCGTCTCTTTTGCGTCTACCATCTAAGGGCAAGAGTGAATAATAAGCTATAGCTTAGGGAAATTTGTACTCGTAATAATTAGGTAAAAGGATGACAATGAAAGAAACATTTACATTAGTAGCAACTGCTGCAGCCGGACTTGAAGCTGTGGTTGGACGTGAACTACGTGAGTTGGGGTATGAGACCCAGGTTGAAAATGGTAAGGTGCGTTTTCAAGGTGATGTTCGTGCAATTGCTGAAACTAACCTTTGGTTGAGAGCTGCAGACCGTATCAAGATTGTGGTGGGTGAGTTTCCAGCACGTACTTTTGAGGAGCTTTTTCAGGGAGTTTTTGCTTTGGACTGGGAAAATTATCTTCCCTTAGGTGCAAAGTTCCCAATTTCAAAAGCTAAGTGTGTTAAATCAAAGCTTCATAATGAGCCGTCTGTTCAGGCGATTTCTAAAAAAGCTGTCGTTAAAAAACTACAGAAGTATTTCCACCGTCCGGAAGGAGTGCCTCTTCAAGAAACAGGTGCAGAATTTAAGATTGAAGTTTCCATCTTAAAGGATAAGGCTACTGTTTTAATTGATACTACAGGCGCTAGTCTTTTTAAGCGTGGTTATCGTACTGATAAAGGTGGGGCACCTATTAAAGAAAATATGGCAGCTGCTATTCTTGAACTTAGCAACTGGTATCCTGACAAACCTTTGATTGACCCAACTTGTGGTTCGGGGACCTTCTGTATTGAAGCTGCTATGATTGGAATGAATATTGCACCAGGTTTTAATCGTGATTTTGCTTTTGAGGCATGGAATTGGGTGGGTAAAGATTTAGTACAGTCAGTACGAGATGAAGCTGATAGCAAGGCAAATTACGATGTTGCATTAGACATTATGGGGTGTGATATTGATAGCCGTATGGTTGAGATTGCTAAGGCTAATGCTCGCGAAGCTGGTCTTGAAGATGTTGTTAAATTCAAACAAATGCGTTTACAGGACTTGAAAACAGATAAAATAAACGGTGTCATTATTTCAAATCCTCCTTATGGGGAGCGCTTGTTGGATGACAAGGCCGTGGATATCTTGTATAATGAAATGGGTCAAACTTTTGCGCCGCTTAAAACGTGGAGCAAGTTTATCTTGACCAGTGATGAACAATTTGAAAGTAAATACGGCATGAAAGCTGATAAAAAACGTAAGCTTTATAACGGAACACTTCGCGTTGATTTGTATCAATATTTTGGAGAGCGTGTTCGCCGTTCTGAGGCTAGAAAGGTAAATTAAACGTGTCAGAAGATAAAACACAAAATGGCTATGAAGAAAGCCAAGAGTTAGATTTCCAAGATGCCAAGGAAATGACAGTCGGTGAGGCTGTCCGCAAAGAAGCTGAGATTAATGCTGGTGTAACCGAAACAGATAGTATTTTGGATAAGTATATTAAGCAACATCGTGAAGAAGTTACCTCACAAAAATTTTCAAAGAAAATTGAAGCAGATGGCGATACATCACCCTTGGATGCCTTCATTCAAAAGCAACGTCAGGAATTTGCTGATTCAGGTTTGATTGGTCAAACATTGGCTAATGAGTCAACTAACTCAACGACTGCTGACGAAACAGTAACACCTATTACATCTGGTTTTGGCACAACTGAAACTAAGGCAGATGATACTCAAGCTCCTGTTGACTCTGAAATCACTGTGAAACCAGAAAGTGAAAGCTCTGAAACCATCATAACATCAACTAATGCTGATCGTTTTATCACGTCAGAAGCAGAAAAATTTGATCTTGGTGAAGCCCTTACTGCGACGACTACCTCAACTAATCAACAAGTTGATAACACTGCTATGGTAGACAATGTTGATGATCCGGAACCAGAAAGTACTTTACCTGCTGATGACAAGTCTTCTGAACCACAAGCCTCTAAACCTCTGTTGGAAGATGTTGGAGTCTCAGAAACAATCGACTCAGACGCTATTGCCACAACAGTTGCTGGTGTAACAGGAGTTAAAGCTGATGAAGCAAAAGCGACACCAAAAGTGTCTATGACAGTTAGTCGTCCATCAGCAGAAGATAAAATCTCTTCAGGGTATATTTCTCCATCTCATAAAGGTGTCTTTGATGGTGATATTCCAGTTTATCGCCGTAAGGGTGTTGTTATCGGTGCTCTCACGGTTCTTGCTCTAGCTATAATTGGTGGGAGCTATGCTCTTTATAAAGTAACACATAGCCAATCTGCGAAAACTACAAGCACTGCTTCTTCAGCAGTGATATCATCATCAAGCAAGGGCGCATCAGCTTCTGATAATAAAGCCTTCGAAGACATGTATAAGAATTTCTTCACAGATGATGAGCAAACAAAACTAGCTAATGATCAATTTGGTAAGCTATCAGACTTGGAAAAACTACTTAAAAAATTGGAAAAAACCAAGTATTATGATGCAGCTAAGACCAAATACGATAACTTGAAGAAACAAATCGAAGCTATTGAAAAAGTCAATAGTAAGTATGAATCAGATGCTCTTGTAGACGGTAGCTATAATGCCTCTATCTCAGTTAAATCTGATGCAAACTTTAATGATCTTTCAGAACGTGTAACAAATACTGGCAATGCTAGTCTTGATAGCATTATCCAAGAAGTCATTAAGGGCGGTAAAACACAGCTTGAAGAAAAGGGTAAGGCTGCAAGTGCAACGTCTGCAGTGACAGCTTCTGAAAGTGTTAATACCGCTACTCCTTCGGGAGACAACACATCTGGAGCAGCTAATTCAGGTGTAACAGGTGCGGCTGGTGGAGTTTCTAGTGGTACAGCTGCAACTTCAACAGTTGTGACACGTGGCATCATGAATTACAATCCATCTATCCTTCAACGTGATCGCTCTCGTGTGCCTTATAATGCAAACGTAGTAGCGGATACAAGTAATCCAGCTTGGACTTGGGCTGATGGTGTTCTTGATAAGATCATTGCAACATCTCACTCACGTGGGTACTTCTCAGGAGATAACTTTATCCTTGAGCCAGTCAACATCATCAACGGAAATGGTTATTACAACATGTACCTTCCAGATGGAACTTATCTCTTTAGTATCAACTGTAAGACAGGTTACTATGTAGGCAATGGTTCAGGTCACTCAGATAAACTTGATTATTAATAAAAATCGACGACACTCCCTAGGGAGTGTTTTTTTTGTTTTATCTTTGTGAAGTCCGAATTTATAAGAGTTTTGTGCTATAATAGGGGGATAAGATAGGGGTGAATACTATGGCGAAATTGATTCCGGGTAGAGTCCGTAATGAGGGAATTAAACTTTTTGAAAAGGGTTTAATTGCCATTAGTCAGGTCTCAGAAACTCAGTTGGACACGACGGTTGGTCAACATCATTTAATTTATGCACTCGATGATCCTGAAATCATGTGTGACTGTGATTTTTTCGCTCAAAAAGGCTATTGCTCCCATTTGGCAGCGGTTGAGTACTATCTAAAAAATGCTAAGGAGGGCCAGCGTCTCTTAGCAAAATTAGAGGAGAAACAAGAGTCCGCCCAGGACCAAGAGCGGGGGCGTTCTTTTGGTGGTTTATTTTTAGAGAGCCTTTCTCTGAATGAGAATGATACAGTTAGATATAGCCTCACGGTAGAGGGAGAGGAATCTACCTTTGGTTCAGAGATTTGGTGGAGTTTACGTTTACGTCGCTTACCGGACGAACGTTCTTACGTTGTTCGAGATATCCCAGCCTTCCTCAAGCTTATAGAGACTGAAGGCTATTATCAGATAGGTAAGAATTACTATGAACCTCTATCACTCATTCAGTTTGACCAGGCTTCACAAGCATTTTTAGACTTTTTAGGACGGATGATTCCAGATGAAGCCAAAACAAATTTAACCTTTATTTTACCGAATAATGCACGACACCTTAGTCTCCCCTATGGTTTTTTTGAGGAGGGATTGAGGTTGATGCAAGATTTGGATGGCTTCAGGTTTGAATGGGAAGGTATTGAATATCGCAGCTTTTTGGTAGAGGACTTGACTGCTGAAGCCAATCTTTTCTCGTTTGATATTTGTGTCGAGCCCAAAATGATTGAATTGACTGTTGCTGAGAAAAATAGCCAAACATTTTTTAATAATCGTATTATCTTTTATCAGGGTGTTTTCTATCGTCTTAATAGAAAACAGCAAAAAATTTTGCTTGGCTTACGTTCTCTCCCTATCGGAAGCGATTTGAATAAACATGTCAGTTTTAATCTAGAAGAACAAGCTATCTTAGCTGCTAGTCTTTCTGATTTTAAGACTATGGGACCGGTTAAAGCCCCAAAAGCGTTTAATATCAAAGATTTCACCCCGAGATTTCGCTTTGATTTGAAAGGTGAACGCGAGGTTGTGCTCACATTGGCTTTTGATTTTGATGGATATGTTGTGGATAATCGTTATGAGTTAAGTCATTTAGGCTTTACTAGTAACTATCGTAATGAACAGGCTATTTTTCGTTTGATGGTTAAACATGGATTTACCCCTGATTTTCAGTCATCTAAACGCTTAAATAGTAATCAAGAGCTCTATGATTTCTTTATAAATACTCTACCAGCTTTTGAAAATGCAGGGCCAGTTCTTATTGGACAGGAGTTGCGTGACTTACGTGTTGAACAGAGTCCACAAATTCAGGTAGAGCGTCAAGGAAATCTATTAGAGATTTCGTTTGATTTTTCAAGTCTCGATGATGAGGATGTGGATCATGCTTTAGAAGCTTTGATGGACAGAGCGCCCTACTTTGTTAATCGTAGTGGTCAGTTGATTGTCTTTGATGAGGGGACACAACGTATCAGTGAGAGTCTAAGAACTTTGAGGGCCCGTTATTCGGGGGAAGGGCATCTAGAACTCCATCAATTAGCCGCCTATCAATTGATGGACTCTCTTTCAGAAAATGATTCTGTTCGTTTTTCAGAAGATTTTCAACAGCTAGCGCAACATTTGAGAAAACCGGAAACATTCGACTTGCCATCCTATCATGTAGAAGTTGACCTTCGTCCTTACCAAGAAAGAGGAGTTCAATGGCTATCAATGTTGCATCACTATGGTTTTGGTGGTATTTTAGCCGACGATATGGGGTTGGGGAAAACTTTACAGACCATTGCTTATCTTTCTGCACATTTAGAGGATGGACAACGAGTCTTGATTCTATCGCCATCGAGTTTAATTTACAATTGGCAGGATGAGTTTAAAAAATTTGCTCCTCAGTTAGATGTAGCAGTTTCTTATGGACTTAAGCCAAAACGTGATGAGATCATTGCAGAAGACCATCAGATTATTATTACTAGCTATGCTTCATTCCGTCAGGATTTTGATGTTTATAAGGCTGGTCAGTATGATTATCTCATTCTAGATGAGGCACAGGTCATGAAGAATACTCAGACGAAGATTTCTCAATATTTACGTGATTTTTCTGTTCCGCATTGCCTAGCTCTATCTGGAACGCCTATTGAAAATCATTTGTTGGAGATTTGGTCTATTTTCCAGATTGTTTTACCAGGGCTTTTACCAGCTAAGAAAACTTTTCTTAAGCTAACACCTATGGAAGTGGCCCGGTACATTACTCCATTTATTCTTAGACGTAAAAAAGATGAGGTTCTTCCTGATTTACCGGACCTGATTGAAATTACACACCAAAGTGAATTGTCGGATAGTCAAAAGGCTATTTATTTAGCACAATTGCAACAGATGCAACAAGGTTTAATTTCAGCAAGTGATCAGGAAATCAATCGTCGTAAGGTGGAAATCTTGTCAGGAATTACCCGCTTACGCCAAATCTGTGACACGCCAGCCCTCTTTATGGATTACGCTGGTGATAGTGGGAAATTAGATAGTCTTAGAGACCTACTTAGTCAAATTAAGGAATCAGACCATCGTGTCCTTATTTTTTCACAATTTCGTGGGATGTTAGATATTACAGAGGAACTTTTACAAGAGTTAGGTATTTCCTCTTATAAGCTAACAGGGTCGACCCCATCTGATAGTCGTCATGAGATGACCAGAGCCTTCAATCAGGGGAGTCGAGATGCCTTTTTGATTTCTTTAAAAGCAGGGGGGGTAGGACTCAACTTGACTGGTGCTGATACAGTTATTCTGATTGACCTTTGGTGGAATCCAGCGGTGGAAATGCAGGCTATTAGTCGTGCTCATCGTATAGGTCAGAAACAAAATGTCGAAGTTTTCCGTTTGATTACAAGAGGTACTATCGAAGAGAAGATTCTTGAGCTTCAAGAAGGTAAGAAAAATCTCGTTACAACAGTATTAGATGGCAATGAAAGCTGTGCTAGCATGACAGTTGAGGATATTAAAGAAATTCTTGGTATTGCAATATCTTAATCTGTTATACTTAATATTGGAATACTAAGATATAAAAATGACACTAGGCAAATCTTTTGAATTAGGATATAATAGAATATTGCAAGACGTATCTCCCCATTCCCGATTGTTTATATTAAGATACGTATCATCTCGAAAACGAAAGGAAGTCTTTTATGCATCGCCAAAGACGACAATTTCCGTTGATTCCGGACGGAGAATCTTGCTTGCAAGAACCTATCTCTATGCGTTTATACGAAAATGAAGATTTAATCACTAATATCCGTGGTCCTTATCAGGATAAGGACTATAACGATTTCTTTCTGAACCATGATTTCTTGTCAGCTAAGCCTCATAAACGTAAGCAGGCTCCAGACCGAGCTGAAACACAAGAGGATGGAATGACTTATGCTGAAGAAGCCCGTGAAAAGGCGAAGCGTGACGTACGTGATAAACGCCAAAAATACCTACGCCAAGAAGCTCAATCAACTAAATCTACGAATATCCGTTCACTAGCTGCTAAGCCTAAGGTAGAAAATAAGCCAAGCTTTGAGGCTACTGTTGAGGCAGTTGCTGTAACGACAGATAAGGAGCCAGTGATGACGTCTATCTTGGGAGCTCCTGTAAGTGCTATTAAGAGAACATTAGCACCAAATGGTAAACACTCAAAAATCCATCACTTGGCAAATCGTCTGAAACAAGATACTTATATCTTGGCAGAAGTGGCTCCAACTTATCAACAACCTAGTAATCCATCTCGTAAGAACGTCAAGAAAAATAGCTATGACTTCTTGAAACGTAGCCAGGTTTATAATTACACAGAACGTCAAATTCACCGTGAACACCGAATTGCTCAAGAACTAAATTTGACGCATTTAGAAGATGCAAATTAATCGCAGTTTGATTGCAAGGAGAAACTATGTCAAAAACTTATCATTTTATTGGAATTAAAGGATCTGGTATGTCGGCTTTGGCTTTGATGCTCCATCAAATGGGACACAAGGTTCAAGGTTCCGATGTGGAAAAATACTACTTCACTCAACGTGGTCTTGAGCAAGCGGGCATTCCAATCCTTCCTTTCGATGAAAAAAACATCACTGAAGATGTTGAATTGATTGCTGGGAATGCTTTTCGTGAAGATAACAACGTTGAAATTGCTTATGCCATTAAAAATGGTTATAAGTTCAAGCGTTACCATGAATTTTTGGGTCATTTCATGAATCAGTTCACTAGCTTTGGTGTGGCTGGTGCACATGGTAAGACCTCTACGACAGGACTCTTGTCACACTCTATGAAAAACATCACAGATACGTCATACCTTATCGGTGATGGAACAGGACGTGGTTCTGCCAATGCGCAATACTTTGTCTTTGAAGCAGATGAATATGAACGTCATTTCATGCCGTACCATCCTGCTTACTCAATTATCACTAACATTGACTTTGACCATCCAGATTACTTTACAAGTATTGATGATGTTTTCTCAGCATTCGATGATTATGCAAAGCAAGTACAAAAAGGGCTCTTTGTTTACGGTGAGGATTCTAACCTCCGTAAAATTACATCCAATGCACCAATCTATTATTATGGATTTGAAGAAAATGATGACTTCATGGCAACAGATATTATTCGTACAACCACGGGGTCTAACTTCAAGGTGAAGCATGATGGACAAATCATAGGGGAATTCCATGTACCAGCTTATGGTCGTCACAATATCTTGAATGCAACTGCGGTTATTGCTAACTTGTATGTAGCTGGTTTTGACATGGCCTTAGTTGCTGAACATCTAAAAACTTTCTCAGGGGTTAAACGTCGTTTCACAGAGAAAATTATTAGTGATACTGTTATCATCGATGACTTTGCTCACCACCCAACTGAAATTATTGCAACACTAGATGCAGCACGTCAAAAGTACCCATCTAAAGAGATTGTTGCTATTTTCCAACCACATACTTTTACCCGTACCATTGCTCTTCTTGATGACTTTGCTGAGGCTTTAAATGAAGCGGATGCTGTCTATCTGGCACAAATTTATGGTTCTGCGCGTGAAGTTGACCACGGTGATGTAAAGGTTGAAGATCTTGCCGCTAAGATCAATAAACCTGCCAAAGTGGTTACAGTTGAGAATGTTTCACCTCTCCTTGACCATGACAATGCTGTCTATGTCTTTATGGGAGCTGGGGACATCCAACTTTATGAACGTTCATTTGAAGAGCTCCTAGCAAGCTTGCAAACCCACATGTAATATATTAAGGGCTGTAGCGATTTCGCTCGGCTCTTTCTCTTGGATAGAAAGGAATCTTAGATGATTATTCGACACGCTAGAACGAATGATTGGACTGATGTTGTTCGTATCGAACAAGATAAATTTTTCGCCTGAAGAGGCTGCTACACCAGAGGCTCTTGCAGAGCGTTTAGAGACAATTTGCGATACTTTCCTAATTGCTGAAATTGATGGCACTGTAGCTGATTATATCGAAGGACCTGTGATTTCGGAACGATATCTTACAGATGACTTATTCTACAAGGTAACTCCTAATGCTAGTCAAGGAGGCTATATCGCGGTTACTAGTTTATCTATCTCCAAAGACTTTAAAAGGCAAGGTGTTGGAACATCCTTGATTGCAGTTTTTAAAGACCTGGCTATTGCTCAAAAACGTCAAGGGATTAGCTTGACTTGTCATGATTACCTGATTACCTACTATGAGATGAATGGTTTCATTGACGAAGGTGAGTCCAAATCAAACCATGGCGATAGTATTTGGAGCATAAAAAAAGTGCAGCTGTTCCCGAGACACCACTTTCAATGTCAGCTGATAGCCATGCAATAGATTCTGGATCAGCGTCAAATAAAGTAAGTAACCAAAATTTGAGTTCTCATTCTGTTGCTCATAGTGCTATAGCTAAAACTATGACTTCTGAGACGGTTCGAGATTTTCAATATAGTGTTGACTTGTCTTCTAATTCTCAAGCTGATTCTTCAGCCCCTGATGTCCATTCAAACGTAATATCAAGTCCTAAAGAGCAAGTTGATAAGGAGAAAAATTTAAGTATTCCTCAGGAGACTGAAATATTGAAACGTCGTTTTAAACGTCCAGTTTGGGAAACTAGTCTTAACGCGGAATCAGAGGAAGAATATATTCCTGCAGATGTTGCTAAGGAGCTTATTGAAGCTAAGGCTAAAGAAGCTATCTACACGAATCCTAAAGAATTGGTGTCCAAGATGACATCAGAACGTCAAAAAGAAGCATTTTTGCGGGAACATCATACAGTAAGTAATCACTCTGAACCAGTAAGAGTTCAGTCAGATCTAGTAACTGATGGCAATGAGGGTGATGAGAGTATTGCTTTAGCAGCAGCCTCTGAAAAATCTAACAAAAAGAAACGTAAGAAAGTGAAGAAGAAAAAGTCTTCGCCAAAAGATGTTAAACAGGACGGAATCATCAACGAAGAACCGATTTCATGCTCCAACCGAAATCAAAAACTCAATAAAAATAATCGTCGTGCAGGACGAGTTGCAAGAAACATCATTGTCTTCTTGATTCTTATCTTATCATTAGCTGGATTCTTTGGTTATCGATATGTTAGTGATGCAGTTGGTGCAAAAGATGTCAAGTCGACTAAGTTTATTAGTGTTGAAATTCCTGAAAATTCAGGTAGCAGTTACATCGGTCAGTTGTTGGAATCAGCTGGTGTCATTAAATCTGGTAAAGTCTTTAATTACTATACCAAGTTTAAGAACATTTCAAATCTAAAAAGTGGTTACTATAACCTTCAGCCTAGTATGACTATGGATGAAATTATTGAGGCACTTCAGAAAAAAGGAAGTGATAAGCCTCAGGAACCATCTCTGGGTACAGTCTTGGTTAAAGAAGGATACACCATTGAGAAAATCGCCAAGGCGGTTGAAGTTAATTCATCAGCTAAAAAAGGTAAACATTCATCTACTGGACTTAAGGAAAAAGACTTCTTGAAACTTATGAAGGATGATGCTTTCATTACTAAGATGAAAGCGAAGTACCCAACCTTGTTGGCAAACCTTCCGAATTCTACAGATGCTAAGTATGTCCTAGAGGGGTATCTGTTTCCAGCGACTTATAATATTCATGACGATACGACGGTGGAATCTTTGGTAGAGGAAATGCTATCTACGATGGATACCCACCTATCACCATACTATGCAACAATTTTATCAAGTAACCACAACGTTAATGAAATCTTGACTCTAGCTTCTCTTGTTGAAAAAGAGGGAGCAACTGATGATGACCGTAAAAACATTGCTAGCGTTTTCTATAATCGTCTTAATTCAGACATGGCCCTGCAAAGTAATATCGCGGTTCTTTATGTTCTTGGAAAACTTGGTCAAGAAACGACCTTGAAAGAAGATACAACGATTGATACGAATATTGACTCCCCTTATAATGATTATGTTCATAAAGGGTTGATGCCTGGTCCTGTAGATAGTCCTAGTCTGTCGGCAATAGAAGCGGTTATCAATCCATCTTCTACCAAGTACATGTACTTTGTGGCGGATGTATCAACTGGTAATGTCTATTTTGCTGAGAGCTATGAAGAGCACCAGCATAATGTTGAAACTTATATTAATAGCAAACTAAAAGATAAATAGTCTTATTGGTTAATTAAAATTCAGTCACTGACTACTGAGTTTGATTTCAAACCAACTGGCTAAAAAATAGGAAAGAGAAAAAAATGGCAGAAAAAACATATGTAATGACCCTAGCAGAAAAAAAACAACTTGAAGCAGAATTGGAGGAGTACAAACTCGTACGTCGCCCAGAAGTTGTAGAACGCATCAAGATTGCCCGTTCTTATGGTGACCTTTCAGAAAACTCTGAGTATGAGGCGGCTAAAGATGAGCAAGCCTTTATTGAAGGTCAAATTCAAATTCTTGAAACAAAGATTCGTTACGCAGAGATCGTTGATAGTGATGCTGTTGCCAATGACGAAGTTGCGATTGGTAAAACAGTTGTTGTGCAAGAAGTTGGTACAAGCGACAAAGATACTTACCATATCGTTGGTGCAGCCGGTGCTGATATTTTCTCAGGTAAAATTTCAAATGAAAGCCCAATTGCTCAAGCCTTGATTGGTAAGAAAGTTGGAGATAAAGTAGCTATCGAATCACCAGCAGGTAGCTACTCTGTTGAAATCCTTAGTGTAGAAAAAACATCCTAAGCAAATGTTAGGACAAAATTGTCTAGCATTTGAATAAACATCGAAATACCTACATGGTGTAGTAGCTTTTTGATCTTTGTGGGAGTGAGGCAGAACATTTGTTCTGTCTCACTCCTTTTTTAGTTACCAGAGATATTAGGAGCTAGGTTAGTCTTAGTTTATCTATAAGAAAACACTCTTGAAGTTTTTTGAACTAAACCCCAAAAGTTAGACAGAAACAATCTACCTTTTGGGGTGTTTTATTATGAAATTAGCTTATGAAGATAAAGTTCAAATATATGAATTGAGAAGACAAGAGGGAGAGTACCTAAAGTGGGGCGTAAACGCAAGTATTCTTCATACCAAGGAGAAGTTGGCAAGAAAGCAGATAACCTATTCAACGTCAATTTGAAAGCTCTAAACCAATGGAAAAGTGTTATACGGATGTGACAGAGTTTGCAATTCCAGCAAGCAGCCAAAAGCTCTATTTATCACCAGTATTAAGATGGCTTCAATAGTGAAATCGTCGCTTATAATCTTTCTAGATCGCCGAATTTAGTACAAGTGAAAGCTATGCTAGAACAAGCTTTTACAGAGGATCATTACGAAAATACAATTCTCCATAGTGACCAGGGATGGCAATGTCAACATGATTTCTATCATCATTTTTTAGAGGGTAAAGGAATCCAACCGTCCATGTCACGTAAGGGAAATAGTCCAGACAGTGGTATGATGGAGTCCTTCTTTGTCATTCTTAAGTCTGAGATGTTTTATGGTTACGAGAAGACGTTTCACTCACTTGAGCAATTGGAACAAGCTATTGTAGACGCTTGTTTGGTGTTGTACGAGGGGCTTTTGGAGGATTCTTTTTGAACTCTTCAGCAACTTTCTCTTTTAAGCGAGGTTTGATGATATAGTTAGTAATCAACTGCTGGATAATAGAGAAGATACCACCAACTAACCAGTAAAGGATTACGGCTGCAGGTGAGCTGATACCAAAGAAAATCATCATGATTGGCATGCTGTACATAGTCGCCGCCATTTGCTTACGTTGCTCCTCAGGAACTTGTTGAATAGACAACCAAGATTGGAAATAGTAAAGAGCGGCAATGATGATAATCAATGGGAAGTCACGATGACCGAGGTTAAACCAGAGGAAGTCATCCTTGAGTACACCAGGAGTGTAACGTGCTGCATAGTAAAGCGCTGAGAAGAATGGAAACTGAATCAATAGAGGAAGACAGCCAATACCGCCCATCAAGCTAAGACCGTTTTCACGTTGAGCTTGCATGAGTTCAGATTGAGCAGCCATTTTTTCTTCTTGAGTTTTAGCGTTACGCAAACGTTCGTTGATTGGTTCCAAGATAGGGGCTAGGTACTCACGTTTTGCTGATTGGTAGGCTGCACTACGAGATTGGTGAAGACCAAGTGGTAATATAATCGAACGAACAATGATAGTTACGAAGATAATACCAAGACCAAATCCCAGACCAAGATTGTTTGCGAAGTAGGTGATGACGTGGCTCATAGGACGACCAAGTAGGTTCCAGACCCAGCCAGTTGGATTACCAGACTTATCAAGGCTCACACATCCTGATAGGAAGAGAAGCATGCTGGCAGCAAGACCCATAAGGGCTAGACGTTTTTGAATTTTATTCACAATATCATTCCTTTTGTTTTTTAGTTATACTTGTCTATTTTACCCTTTTTTAAGGAAGAGAACAAGCTAAAAACGGAGGCATCATCTTAATTCGCTATGCGAAAATCATTGTAATTTGAGAAGTTAGCCATGGTTACATCAACATAGGTTACATTAGACCATTTTGAAGGTCCTTTTCGAACTTCTTGGATAAACTTAGCTAACTTAGCAGGTTTATCTGATTGCGCTAGAATTTCAACAGTTCCATTATCGTTGTTCCAGACTCGACCGTAAATATCTCCAATTTCGAGTGCTAATGCATAGGTTGAATAACGAAAACCAACACCTTGGACTCTTCCTGAAACTAATAATCTTACTTTTTGCATGGGCCATGACCTCCTTTTGAAAATTCTTTCTTTCAGTATAATCCTTACTATAAAGTCGGTCAATTCCTAGATTTATCAAGGAATTTCTGCTACAATGAGTGTATGGAAGTCATTCAATCAAAGCAAAATGCTAGTATCAAGACTGCTAGAAAATTGCTGCAACGCAAGCACCGTAAAACCAGTTATCTTATAGAAGGATGGCATCTCTTCGAGGAAGCAAAGGCAAGTGGTGCGCATATTCTTCAAATTTTTGTGCTTGAGGAGATGGCTGACCGTGTAGCTAATATGTCTAAGGTTAAGTTGGTTAGTCCGGAGGTTCTTAAGGAGCTCTGTGAAACTCAGACGCCTCAAGGGATTGTTGCAGAAGTTGCTAAACAAACTCAAGCTTTGCCAGACTCTCTTTCAGGGAAGTATCTGCTCTTGGAGGATGTTCAGGATCCTGGTAATGTTGGGACAATGATTCGAACAGCAGATGCTGCAGATTATGATGGGGTCTTTTTATCAGATAAATCCGCTGATATTTATAATCAGAAGACCTTACGTTCTATGCAGGGAAGTCATTTTCATCTGCCAATCTACCGTGGACCAATTCTTGAGATGGTTGAAACTTGTAAAAAACAAGATTTACCAGTCTTGGCAACGACTCTCTCAGAGGTTTCCGTTGACTATAAAGCAGTTAAGACAGACGGTAATTTTGCCCTAGTGATGGGAAATGAAGGTCAGGGAATCAGTAAGGAAATGGCTGAGTCCGCTAATCAACTGGTACATATTAACATGCCAGGCCAGGCAGAGAGTCTTAATGTTGCTGTTGCTGCAGGGATTCTCATGTTTAGTCTCTAGGTCCTAAGGATGATTTTATTGAGAAACATTCGCCTTTTAAGATAAATTTAAGCTCTAGTGATATAATGAAGAAGTATTAGAAACATTCATGAGGTATTATTATGAATCGACCAGAAGATGATAAAGAATTCATGGAAGTTGTTGGACATTTGATTTCACACCCACGTTTTCAAAAATTGGATGGGATTGTCCAACATTATCATTCGACACGTTTGGAACACTCGGTTAATGTTAGTTACACCAGCTACAAGATTGCTAAAAAATTAGGTTGGGATGCTGAGAGCACTGCCCGAGGTGGTCTCTTGCATGATTTTTTCTATTATGATTGGCGAGTAACCAAATTTAATAAGAGTCATGCTTGGGTGCACCCACGGATTGCTGTTCGTAATGCTAGAAAGCTTGTTAATTTAAACAAAAAAGAAGAGGATATCATCCTCAAACATATGTGGGGAGCAACTATTGCACCGCCGAAGTATAAGGAATCTTATATCGTTACCATGGTGGATAAGTACTGGGCTGTTAAAGAAGCAGTGACACCTTTACGAAATCGCATTAAAAATAGTAAGTTTTTTCCGTCGCAATACTCTACAAAGTAGCCACAATTAATTTATTAAACTCAGGAGATATTTATGAAATCAAATGCAATTTATACAACTAGTGATGCAGGATTAAATCGCTTTTTCGGGAAGATTTATGGCCTTGTTGGTATTGGGGTAGGGCTTTCAGCAGTCATTTCTTATCTGATGTTATTCCCTCTCTCTCATCTTTTTGTCAACATTCTCATGAATTATTCTTGGATCTATATGGCAGCTATTTTTGTTGAGTTAGCCTTGGTTTTTTTGGCTAGTGGTGCTGCAAGAAGAAATACGCCTGCGGCTCTGCCTTTATTCTTAGTTTATTCCGCTCTGAATGGCTTTACACTTAGTTTTATCATCGTTCAATATACGCAAGCTATTGTTTTCCAAGCTTTCCTAAGTACTGCCATTGTCTTCTTTGTCATGGCACTTATCGGAGTTTCTATTAAGCGTGACTTGTCAGGAATGGTCAAATTTCTTATGGCAGCTTTGATTGGAATCATTGTGGCTAGCTTAGTTAATATTTTCTTTGCAAGTAGCACGATGAGTTTTGTGATTAGTATTGTATCAGTTCTCATTTTCTCTGGTTTAATTGCTTATGACAATCAGTTAATTAAAAAGGTTTATTATAGTACTAATGGTCAAGTCACAGATGGATGGGCGATTTCTATGGCGCTTAGTCTTTACTTGGATTTTATTAACTTGTTCTTGAATATCTTGCGAATCTTTGCGAGGCGTGACTAGTTAAAAAAAATCAGCCATTCGGCTGATTTTTTTGTGTTTAACGTTTTTTGTAATTGTTTCTTGTTGACCTGTATAGGTGTAGGAGAATAGATAGTAATCTCATTTTTCGACCTAGCCATCTTTATCGGAAAAGGCCTACTTATCGTCTTTCTTAGTGAGTTCAACTGAGCAATCCTTAAAGATATTTATTTCGTCTGTCTATGCTACTGATGGACTTACTTTTTTTGATTGAATTAGGTAAATAAGTTTCCATGCAGTATTGTCTAGTCAATTGGTCGCGATTTCCAGCGTTAGCACCATTGCTTTGTAGGTAGTTTTTAAGATCGTCAATAAGCCTTGGATGGTTAGCCACATATGCATCGTCTGCAGCTCTCATACTGATAGTTGACATGTCAATGTTAAACTCCGTCTTATCTTTAGTAACGAAAATGTTGTCAACAGAGTAACTACCCCGTTCACGGTTAGAAGTTTGAGTCCATCCGAAAACTTTTGGAATTTCATCTCCAGTTGGTTTGATATGATCAGTTTAATCATAGCTATATTGAAGACTATCTGAGAAATATTGACTAAGTTCACTCTTAGCCTTGCCTAGGTCAGTAGAAACAAATTTATTGTAATTTTTACTTTCTCCACCTAGAAGAACTGCGTTAAAATAAGCATCAATATCTTTTTTAACATTGGTAGTTGTTTGACCATCGAAATTTTTTGGACTAGTTGAAACCGTCTGCCCCTCTGTCTTTCCATCTTTTGATTTAAAATAGAGTTTATATTTTTAATCGTTGTTCACTTCGAAAAAGAGAGACTGGTCTTGTAGTCATTAGCTTCAACTTTTCCAAAGTCATCTGTAGCATTTTCTACGTTATTATTTTTGGTGAGGAGAGTAGGTAGGTCATCTTTGTCAATCTTACTTGCTGTGACTTTTTTACCATCCTCATCTTTGAGGTAAAATTGTTTAGTAGATGTTTTTAGCTCATTTTTCATATCTTCAGAAATTTGCTCACGTTTGAATGAGGCTTCAACCAAGGTCTGATCATCTTTAAGTTTGAGGGCTCTTCTAGACATATAGATAATGTCGTTAACAGAAAGCTTAACATCGAGTTTTGGTTTGGCACATGCTGACAATGTAAAAACGGCTATTAGAGAAATCGCCCCAGAATAAAGATATTTTTTTTATACATAATTCCCATTATTTCATTAAGTTGACACGTCTATTGTATTATGAAATATCCCTTGAGATTATTAGAAATTTGGATTTCAAGCCTTTTCTTATGCTATAATAAGGTTACTATTGTAAAAAATGGAGAATAAAATGACAAAAACACCCTTTATTACGGCGGATAAACTCGATCAAATCACTGCAGAATTTCCAACACCTTTCCACCTTTACGATGAAAAAGGTATTCGTGAAACAGCGCGTGCAGTTAATGCAGCCTTTTCATGGAATCCTGGTTTTAAAGAATTCTTTGCTGTAAAGGCAACACCTAATCCAGCAATTCTCAGAATCTTGAAGGAAGAAGGGTGCGGTGTAGATTGTGCGACTGATACAGAGCTTGTCATGAGTAACAAAGTTGGTTTTGATAGTACTGCTATTAGTTTTACGTCTAATGATACACGAGCAGAAGAATTTGTTTACGCGCGTGATATCAATGCGATAATTAACCTTGATGCTTACGAAGATATTTTCTTCTTGGAAGAGTCTGCAGGGATTCCTGAAACGCTTTCTTTACGCTTTAACCCAGGTGGTGTCTTCTTACTTGGTACAGATATTATGGATCATCCTGAAGAATCTAAATTTGGGATGACTAAGGAGCAACTTTTCAAAGGTTATGCCTACCTTAAAGAAAAAGGGGTGAAATCATTCGGTTTGCATGCCTTCTTGGCGTCAAATACAGTAACGAATGAGTACTATCCAACCTTGGCTGCTCAACTCTTTGAATTGGCTGTAGAAATCAAGAATGAGCTTGGTATCAGCCTTGACTTTATCAACTTATCAGGTGGTGTTGGGGTAGACTACACGCCAGCGAACAAGCAAAACGATATTGCTGCTATCGGTGAAGGTGTTCATACTAAATTTGATGAAATCCTTGTTCCAAATGATCTTGGGGACATTAGTATTTACACCGAACTTGGTCGTTTCATGACAGCGCCACACGGACTCCTTGTTACTAAGGTTCTCCATATTAAGGATACTTATCGACGTTATGTTGGTGTTGATGCTTCTGCAGTTAACTTGCTTCGCCCAGCAATGTACGATGCCTACCACCACATTACTAATATGACTAATCCAAATGGTGATATTCAAGTGGTTGATGTCACAGGTTCGCTTTGTGAAAACAATGACAAGTTTGCTAAGAACCGTGAATTGCCTGAGGCTCGTATTGGGGATACCTTGGTTATCCATGATACTGGTGCCCATGGTTTTTCAATGGGTTATAACTATAATGGCCGTCTTCGTTCAGCAGAAATCCTCTATCAAGAAGATGGAACAGCGCGAATGATTCGTCGTGCAGAGACTATGAATGATTATTTTGCGACACTTGACGGATTTGATTTTGAAATTTAACAAAA
>PPYE01275544.1_pt1 | contig 22393 bp, 24 predicted proteins | sample 1559881 | NCBI WGS metagenome assembly PPYE01 (sample SAMN08240022, study PRJNA423297) | Human gut metagenome, whole genome shotgun sequencing project.
CAGTACCAGCGTTAACACTTGCTACCCTTTTAGGAACTCTATTAACGGGAAATATGAAGAATTACAAGAAATTTGTCAACTTTATAAATGAAAGCGTTAAACATGCGATTGCGGATATCGCTGGGCTAGTTATGTTTTTAATGTCGCTAGCCATGTTTACAGGGGCAGCCTCATTAAACGCAACAAGGTTTAAGCCTATTTTTGAAACTATACTCCCCAACAGTCATTTAGTATTAGCAATTTCAGTAGGAGTATTAGCACCACTTGCCCTATTTAGGGGCCCTTTACATGTGTGGGGAGCTGGAGCAGCCACAGCAGCAGTTCTTTCTAGTACCGGATTGTTTGCAGATAGTTTTTTATTACCACTTCTTTATGTTCCGACTTTAATGGCGGTTTCAACTGACATCACCCAATCATGGAATCTTTGGGGATTGGATTATATGAAAGTCTCTTCTAAAGACTTTTTGAAATATGGAGTACCAGTAATGTGGGTTGTTTCGATAATTAATGAAATTTTGGTGTTTAAATTTTTCGGATGATAAATAGGATAAAAAATATAGAAAGAAGTTTTTAATATGAGTGAATTTATTACAATTGGTGAACCGTTAATTACTTTTGCGTCAAGCGAACCGGACGTTTCATTGGATGAAGTTGAAAAATGGCATAAAATCATGGGAGGCGCCGAGTTAAACGTTGCTATTGGAGTGCAGCGCTTAGGTCATTCAACGGAGTATATTTCTAGAGTAGGACAAGATCCCTTTGGTAAATCGATTATCAAAACAATTGATAGTTATAAAGTGGGAACTGATTATATTACAAGTGATGCTAATTACTTTACGGGGCATCAACTGAAAGCTTTAGTAACAAAAGGTGATCCAGAAACCTTCTATTTCCGTAAAAATTCTGCTGCCTGTCATTTGTCTCCTGAAGTAATTGATAGCGTTAATTTAAATGGAGTAAAATTTGCTCATATGTCAGGAATTTTTCCGGCAATTTCAGAGACAGCAGAAAGTAGTTTTCGAAAATTGTATGAGCGCTTAATTGATTTAAATATTCGGACCACTTTTGATCCTAATTTACGACCAACGATTTGGAAAAGCAAAGAATATATGATCAAAACGATTAATGAACTAGCAAGTTATGCTGAAATTGTTTTGCCTGGTATAGAAGAAGGAAAGGTATTAATGGGATCCGATAATCCTGAAGAAATAGCAGATTTTTACTTAAAAGGTGCTCGGACTAAAACAGTTATTGTTAAAATAGGACCTGCGGGAGCGTTCGTTAAAAATCAAGATGGTACAAGTTATACAGTTAAGGGTTTTAAGGTTGATAAAGTTGTGGATACCGTTGGTGCAGGGGATGGTTTTGCATTAGGAGTCATCACAGCTCTGATGGAAGGAAAAAGTATGAGAAGTGCCGTATTACGTGGTAATGCAATTGGCGCATTACAAGTTCAAACTTTGGGAGATAACGATGGCTATCCAAACCGGGAAGAGTTAAGGACTTTTTATGAAAGAGAAGGGGTCTCAGAAGAATAATGAAATTACAAGTTGCAATTGATCGAGTTTCCTTAAACGAAGCGTTGGAACTAGCCCGCAAACTTGATCCAATCGTCGATATTATTGAGTTAGGAACCTCGATAGTAAAAGATTACGGTTTAGTACACCTAAAAGAGCAAGTGTTAGACTTCAACAATGCCCAATTGTTATTAGACCTAAAAACAAATGATGAAGGAATATATGAATTTAAACAAGGGTATAAAGCTGGTGCGGATATTTTAACAGTGATGGCTACTAGCTCGAGTTCTACAGTTAGACAGGTTTACAATGTTGCAATGGAGTCCAATAAACAAGTATTAATTGACTTAATGGAAGCTGATAATCAGACGATCAGTTCAATCGCTGATTTAGAAAATGCTATTTTCGGGGTACACCATCCTAAAGATGCCGGGTCAGGATTTGATGCCGTGAAAACCGTAGAAGAGTTTCACGAACGGTTTCCTCAAGTTAAACATATTGCCGTGGCTGGGGGAATTGATCTAGAGCAAGCTAGAAAACTTGCTAAACAAGGTATTTCGGAAACAATTATCGTTGGTAGTAAAATAGTTGGCGCATCCGATGTTATAGCAACTGCTAAAGAATTTATGGAGGTAATCAGATGAATTTAATTGATGAAGTTGTTCAAGAAGTTAATACCGTAATGAAAAAAGTACAGGTGGAACAGATTAACCAAGCCGAAAAAATAATTACCAAAGACAAGCGGATATTTATTTTAGGGGCAGGCCGCTCGGGTTTAATGGCTAAAGGATTTGCAATGCGCTTAATGCACATTGGTTACACTGTTTACGTTATTGGAGAAACAATCACTCCTTCGATTCAACCCGGAGATGTACTAGTTGCTGTTTCTGGCTCCGGAAAAACGGGTAGTGTGTTAGAACCAACTGAAAAAGCCAAACAAAATGGTGTTAAAGTGGTTGCGGTTACTAGTAACGGAGAGTCTCCATTAGGCAAGTTAGGAGATGCCACAATTGTTGTTCCGGGAGCTACTAAAGGCGGTGATGGGGTTCAATCTATCCAACTTCTTAGCACATTGTTTGATCAAAGCGTCCACATTACGTTAGATGTACTTTGTTTACAATTAAGTCGGCGAGACCACGTATCTAACGATGCAGCTAAATCAGCTCACAGTAATATGGAATAATTTTTAGTTCTATGCTTTAGCTTATAGTAGTAGGTTAAGTATTTAGTCTTGTAGTTAATGATGCAATGCATGTTATCCCTTTTTTTGATAGAATTACTGATTAGATAGTAAATTAATTTTTAGGGATGCGTTGTTATGCAAAGTGAAAAACGATCAGCCAATATTAAAGACGTTGCTGCATTGGCAAAGGTTTCAACTGCAACGGTTTCTAGGTTTCTTAACGGAAATTTAGATCGAATGTCAGCAGCTACTGCGGAACGCGTCCGGGTGGCAATTGATAAACTTAAGTACGTTCCCAATTCAGCTGCACGGCAAATGACTACGAAGTCTAGTAATTTAATCGCCTTGATTGTCAGCAACAGTGACGATTATTTTTCTGCAGAACTTTTTAAGGGAATGAGTTCAATCCTTGAAAGCAACGGTTATATTGCTACAATGCTTGATTCTGACTCAGATCCTGAACGAGAGGAGAAACTTATTTCTGCGGTGAACAATCACACTTTTGATGGTTTGGTGCTGCAACCGATTGAAACTACTCGGAAAATTGAAAGTATAATGCAACGGGAAGCACCAATTGTCGTTGTTGATCGCGAAATGACGCAGGCACCGTGGCCCCAAGTGGTTATTAATAATTTTGATGCAGCAAGGGAAGCTGCAACCTACTTTGTTGACAAAGGATATACACACTTTATTGTTTTGACTTCTGATTTAATGTCTGCGGTAACACGAAGAGAGCGTTATCGAGGCATTCTTACTGCAGCCCATAACGTAGATGTTTTAGAGGTTTCTGAAAAGTCATATAATCATAAAAAAATTAATGAGGAACTTATTAGTTTAATCAAGAAAAATAATGAACGGACAGTTATATTTGCTTTGAAAGAACGGTGGTTATTAGAATTCATTCCTAATCTGGCAGTTCAAGGGTATGTTGATAACCAGCAAGTAACGGCGACGGGATTTGCGGATACCATTATGGCACGACAGATTGAGCCGCGAATGAAACTAATTTCACAGAATCCGTTTCTTTTGGGTGCTAGCGCTGCGGAGGTAATGGTACATGAATTAAAGCAACCCGGGACTTCTAACGAAGATGTAATTACTGTGCCAGCTAAATTTGAATAAGTTTTCCATGACAAGACGGAAAAGCGTTGAACTTTGCGAAGTTCAGCGCTTTTTACGTTTACATTATGATGCTTATTTAAAATGTTTTTGAGAAAATACTAACCTTTGCACTATATATCGTGCACCTATTTGGTATTGTTATGTTTTTGCAAGCTCACTATCATTAAATGTAAGGGGTTACAAAAACAAGAAAGGGGGAAGATGATGCAACTTTCTAATCGCCAAATAAAAATTATTGCTAGGTTATTGACGATAGATAGCGTAATTACCACAAAAAAATTGGCTGACCAATTTAATGTCAGTATTAGAACTATCAAAAATGACTTGAACGTAATTCAAGAGTGGATGACTAATTACGGCGATTATTATCAGTCAAAACCACATGCAGGTATTTGGGTGAAGGGAAATATAGAAGACAAAGAATTTTTAAAGCATCAATTGCTTTGTAGTATTAATTACGACCATGTAAAAACACCACAAGAACGGGTAGAACAGATTATTTTGCTATTAACCGTTAACAGTGGGTTTATCACGACGCAACAAATTGAAAATAAACTTGCAATTAGCAAAAATACGGTAATTGCTGATCTGGATAAGGTAGAGCAATATTTAAAAGAGTACCAACTATATCTTGAACGAAAAAACTATTATGGTTATCACATTCGTGGTTCAGAGCTAAATATTCGCTCGATTATGGAAACAATATTGAATCGAGCTCTAAGCTATTATGAAATACCCATTCTAATGTCTAAGAGTTGGTTGAAAGGAATCAAGAGTTTTCATTTTAAAATAGTTCCAGAAATTCAAAATGCACTAACAACGATTATAAAACAGTTGGAAAGAAAAGAATGGAAGGGACAATTTGATATAAATGATGTATTAACGATGGTAATACGAATGCTAATTTGTATTGTACAGCTTAGCATCAATCAACCCATTAATAGTTATAAACCACTTATGGTTAGTGAAGAAGATGAAAATATCTTTCCGTACAGGTTATTCAGTAGCGTAAATAAATTATACGATTTTACATTGTTAAAAGACGAATATGAATATTTACTAAGAGGAGTTAACCCGAAATTTGATAATCATAATATATTGAAATTAACTCGACAAGTCATCGAACAGGTAAGCAGCCAAACCAAACAAGATTTTTACAAAGACAATCAATTGCAAGTGAATCTATTTTCTCATTTACTTACAAGGTTAAATAATAAGTATAAGTTCGCTAATGAATATAACCCATTTGTTGTCGATTTGAAGAAAAGAAACCCTGCATTATTTGAAGCAGTCAAAAAAGCGCTGCGAGAAAATATTTCTTCCAACCCTACCGTGATTAATGATTCATTTGTAGCTTTTGTAACCCTCCATTTTTTAGTTTCATTAGAGGAACGGCATGTTAGCAAAAATGCCAAAATTATCTATGTTTGTTCAACTGGTATTGGAGTGACCAGCTTAATAAAAAAAGAAATCGAGCGAAATATTTCTAATGTTGAAATTGCAGGTTTTGCTTCTATTAGTAATGTGGTCGAAAAAATACGTGTGGTACAACCAGATTTGGTCGTTAGCATCTTTCCAATAACTGGTACAAAAGTTCCGGTTATTCAAGTTAATCCTTTACCAAGCAAAAACGATTTACAAAAAATTCAAAACCAGGTTGCAAAAATTCTAAATGTCAAACCAGAAAGTTTAACTCAAGTGACGATTAGTCATCGAGAAAATCAAACATTGGAAGAAACCACCCATACGCTTCTTATGAAGGGCACACTAATTTTCGAGGAGTTGCAAGCATATTTAAAGAACAGGATACCAAAAAAATATCGAGAACCATTTATGATACACGTTATGATGGCAATGCATCGGATTTACTTTCACCATAGTTACGATTCACAAATGGTTAGTTTGAAAGGAATTAAAGAAAGATCAGAAGATATTAAGAAAATAAAGCAAATTTTTTTACAAAATCAATTAGAAATTAACATGACAGAAATAAGCGCTATTTTGCAATATACGAGAATGGATAAAATATTGGACAAGGAAGATGAATAGGATGAATGATCCTTGGATTACTAAAAAAGTAAAAGAGATATTAAATGAAGCTAAATATCCAAAGGAAACTCTGGCAGCTTTAGAATATACGTTTAATTTGCTGAGAAAAGAACGAATTACACTAACTGAATTACAGCTGATGATTTTAGCAAATCATTTAAGTGAAATGGTGGAACGATCTTTTACTGGTGAAAAACTACCCAAAGTGGATAAAGACTTGTTTAAGAATATTTCACCTAAATCATTGGCAATTGCAGAAAAATTAGTCAATTATATTGGCGATTTAGGTACTTCTGAAAAATATCTTGTATCAGTTCATTTTGAAAATGCCAGGAATAATAAAGTTTAAGGAGGATTTTACAATGATTAAAGTTGTGATTGCAGATCGGATGGGTAAAGGACAAAATGTAGCAGCTGGTGTTGAAGCCGCTGGAGGAACAGCGGTTGTGGTGCCTGGAATGGGTGCTGACATGCGCCTAGGAGACGTTATGCACCAAGAAAATGCAGATTTAGGAATTTCGTTTTGTGGTAGTGGCGGTGCAGGTGCAATCACTGCTAATACCAAATATGGCTATCCGGAACGGCATGGAATGCGTTCTATCCAGGAAGGAATTACAGCAATTGAAGAAGGTAATACAGTTTTAGGATTTGGGTTCATGGATACAGAAGAATTGGGGAAAAAATTAACTGAGACCTTTGTACAAGTACATGGAAAGTAGCACTAAATATAATAATGGAAGGTCTGAGAAATAATGGAAGGTATCAATGAACAAAAGAGACAGACAATTCGGGTTACAGGAGCAGGCGAAACAAGACAACGAGCATTTGCAAATGCATTAAGTCAGATTCAAGAGAAAGTTGTTTCGAACGATAAATTTGTAACGTTACAAATTATACCGGAGAAAATAATGCCCATTTCCTTCAAAAAGGAGTCCTATAAAGAGCGTTTTCTATTCTTGTTCTTTCCACGTGTACGAGAAAAATTTGTAGTAACGTTTGATATCGAAATTCTTGTAAACGCTATCAATTTAGGAAAAGTTACTTTTAGTGAGAAAAGTCAGCAAATCCCGATTTTGGAAGGGGGAAAATAACGTGCATGTTATTGTCATTTTATTTGAATCAATTATTGTTGGTGGATTAGTTGGATTTGCTACTGGAATTGGAGCAGCCCGGATGTTTAATGCACCTACTGTACAAGCGCTTGGGGCGTTCCGGACTTTAGGAGAAATGAATGCAGCTCAAGGCGATCCGGCTTCACATTTTTCTTTTGGATTAGGATTTTTCTTTAATGCATGGGCTTCAACGGTAGGAGCAGGGGCTTTCACTCAAGATGTAACCCACCGGGTTATACCTAATTGGGCAGCAGCAACGTTATTGCTAAAAAATAAAAAGGTGGAAGAAACAGTTCATAATCCTCAAAAAATGGGAATTGCTAGTGCAATCATTGGGATTATTGTAGTTGCATTCTTAAACGTAACTTCCTCCTCAATTCCAGAAGCACTACAAGTTACAGCGGTAAAGGTTTTAGTTCCAGCTGCAACTCTATTAATAAATATAGTAATGCCAATTATTTTTTGGTTGGCTGCTATTGATGCTGGCCGTCGTTCCGGACTATTTGGCACGATTTTTGGAGGACTGGCTGCTCTAATTATGGGAAATGCAGTTCCAGGCGTTGTTTTAGGAATTTTAATTGGTAAAGGAATTGACGAAATTGGTTGGACCAAAATTACACGGATAATGTTATTTGCAGTTATTTTAGTGTTTATTCTAAGTGGCTTCTTCCGTGGCTTTGATATGCAAATGCTTAAATCGTTTGGCGCAGGAGCTCCAGAATGGCTAAATAATATACACAGGTCACTTGGTGCGTAGAAAGGAGTAAACAGATGGAAAATGATTTGAAAGATTTAGAACATGCTAAAAGTTTTTGGTTTGCGGATTGGTCTTTTTTAATTATTGTTGGGTTGATGTCTGCAGGCGTTTTTGCGGGAACATCTATGTATTACAACTACGGAGTAGGAGCTTTTAATGAAGTTGCGATAGTGGCTATGCTGAAAGCAGGTATGTCAGGAGGATCATATGGTGCTGCAGCGGCGTTTGGAGCAAGCTTTTTATTCGCAAGAATATTAGAAGGTTCACTAGTGGGGATCTTAGATTTAGGCGGGTCAATTTTAACTGGTGTTGGAATTGGGATTCCAGCGATTTTACTAAGCGTTGGATTAAAAGCGCCAGTCGAAAACTTTCCACTAGCTATACTAACTGGATTAGTAATTGGGATTTTAATCGGGACAATTATTTACGCCGTACGTCATTTTACGATTAACCAGTCTAAAGCAACATTTGGGGCAAACGTCATGATGGGAGCAGGAAATGATACAGGCCGTTTTCTAGGGCCACTAATTATATTAAGTGCGGTTACAGCTTCTATACCAATTGGAATAGGTGCAACTGTTGGAGCAGCCATATTCTATGCTTGGAAAAAACCAATTGCCGGTGGAGCTATCATTGGAGCAATGGTTTTAGGATTCTTTTTCCCAGTCAAATTATAAAGGAGCTAAAATATTATGATTGATTTATATATAAAAAATGGCCGTACTGCAATGGGTAATCCTTTAGAAGTTGCCGTAAAAAATGGAAAAATTTTTGCGATAGCTACTAAATTATGGGATATTGAAGCCAAAAAAGTATTGGATGTGCAAGGTAAATACATTTCTGCTGGTTGGATAGATGATCATACCCATTGTTATGAAAAACTGTCGCTTTACTATGATGATCCGGATGAAGACGGAATCAGATCAGGGGTAACTACGATAATTGACGCAGGTTCAACTGGCGCTGATAATATTGGAGATTTTTATGAAATCACAAGGGCTAAAAAAACTAATGTTTACGCTATGATCAATATTTCGAAGACTGGTATCTTGGCACAAGATGAATTGGGAGATTTAAATCGTATACAATGGGAACCATTTAAAAAAGCTGTTGCTGATTATCCAAATTTTATTGTCGGAATAAAGGCACGTGAAAGTCATTCGGTAGTGATTGATAATGGAATAATTCCACTGAAAAAAGCTAAAGAATATCAGGACAAATTAAAAGAAAATTTGCCAGTTATGGTACATGTGGGAGCAAACCCTCCGGAACTAAAAGATGTATTATCATTAATGACTGATGGCGATATATTAACTCACGCATACAATGGAAAGCCCAATGGGATGCTAGATAAAAACGGTAAGGTTAAAGATTTTGTTTTTGAAGCCTATAATCGCGGCATAAAATTTGACGTTGGACATGGAACAGATAGTTTTAACTTTAAAACCGGCGAAATTGCCTTTAAAGCGGGCTTAACACCTAGCACAATTAGTACGGATATTTACCATCGAAATCGTGAAAATGGACCAGTTTATAATATGGCTACTACTTTAGACAAGATGATGTTACTAGGGTATGATTTACCCACGGTGATTCAGATGGTGACAGAAACACCTGCGCACAATTTTAAGTTATGCAATAAAGGCCGATTAGAAGTTGACTATGATGCGGATTTAACCATATTTGATGTCTACAATGAAGAAAAAAATTTAGTAGACTCCAATGGTAACCAACGAATTACTCATACACACATAAAGCCATATTATGCAATAGTGGCTGGGCAAACTTATAAAGTGGAGGAGAAATAACGATGGATTTCTATGATAAGTACAATTTAAAAAAAGTAATTAATGCTAGTGGTAAGATGACTATTTTAGGAGTCTCACAATTAGATCAATCGGTAATTGATGCTCAAAAATTTGGTGATGAACATTTTTTTGAAATGAAAGAATTAGTCAAAAAAACGGGTGAGCACCTAGCAAAAATGTTAAATGCAGAAGATGCAATTATTGTCAATTCTGCTTCTTCTGGGATTGCAGAAGCAGTTGCTGCTTTGGTTGGACAAGGGAGTATGTACCATGTCTATCACCCGTATGATGAACGATTTAGCCAACGTGAAGTGATTATTCCTAAGGGACAAAATGTAGACTACGGAACCCCTGAAGAAGTAATGATTAATGTTGGTGGTGGTAAAGTAATTGAGGCTGGATACGCTAACATGTGTAAACCCGAACATGTTGAAATGATGGTGAACGATAAGACAATCGCGATACTTTACGTAAAGAGTCACCATGCTGTACAAAAAAGTATGCTTTCCGTCAAGGATGCAGTCGAAGTTGCTCATAAAAACAATTTACCCCTAATTTTAGATGCTGCTGCAGAAGAAGACATGCAAAAATATGTTGATATGGGGGTTGATATTATTATCTTTTCTGGAGCAAAAGCATTAGCTGGACCAGCTTCTGGGCTTGTATTTGGCAAGAGAAAATATATTGAATGGATTCGTTTGCAATCGTTGGGCATCGGCCGGTCAATGAAAATTGGCAAAGAGAATATTCTAGGAATGGCGCAAGCAGTTGAAAATTATCTGAAAAATGGACCAGAAAACGGTGAGAGCATGAAAAAACGACTAAAACCGTTTGTAATTAAGTTAAATAAAATTCCTCATATTAGTGCCAAAATAGTTCAAGATGGAGCGGGTCGCGAGATTTATCGTGCAGACGTAGTTATAGAAAATCTTAATGATAAAGATGCTAACTATGTTATTGATAAATTAAAATCAGGTAATCCAGCTATTTATACTAGAGAATACCGTTCTAACGAAGGAATTATTGAGTTTGATATTCGAGCAGTAAATGAAGATGAGATGGATGTAATTATTGATAAATTAAATGATATTTTGGGATAGGAGTTTACTAAATGAAAAAAGAACCTAATTATTATAAGGACCGGGTGGCGTTAAATGTATTAGCGGGTTCCCTTCAAAATGGTATTGAATGCTACAAAGCGGCCGAAAAGCATATTGTTTTAGGGCTTCTTACTAAAAATTATAACGATAACCAATCGGCTATCGAAGATATGATCGAGTACCAGTCTGAAATTGAAAATGCTATTTCAGTTGGTTTAGGAAGTGGTGATCCTAAACAAAGTATGATGGTTAGCCAAGTTGCTAAGGTGGTACAGCCACAACACGTTAACCAAGTTTTTACTGGTGTAGGAACAAGTAGGGCCTTATTAGAACAAAATGAAACCGTTATCAACGGCCTGGTTTCACCAACTGGTAAAGTAGGAATGGTTAATATTGCAACTGGCCCGCTAAGTTCAAAATATTCAGCTGAAGTTTCAATTGACGCAGCAATTGCTTTACTAAAGGATATGGGAGGTACCTCTATTAAATTCTTCCCAATGAATGGCTTAGCACACAAGGAAGAGTTTGTAGCGGTTGCGAAAGCTTGCGCAGAAAATGAATTTGCACTAGAACCTACTGGCGGCATCGATTTAAATAATTTTACTGAAATCTTACAAATTGCATTAGATGCTGGCGTCAAACATATTATTCCGCATATTTATTCATCAATCATTGATAAAAAAACGGGACTGACTAGACCAGACGACGTTGCAAAACTATTTGAAGCAGTTAAAGAGTTGGTAGGTTAACTGCAGAATAAGCTTTTTTAATATAAAAATAATCCATACCTAAAATGTGAGAACTTAGGTATGGATTATTTTTTTCGTAAAAATCAGTAAAAATATTTATTTTTTACTAAAAAAGAGGTAATATAATATTCAAGAAAGCGCTTTCTAAAAAATTCGAGGGTGATTGAATGGATCAAGTATGGTATAAAAACGCCAAAAAATACATAGAAAGGAAGACTGAAGAAAATTTCAATAAAATTAATGATAATTTTCCACATACAACCAGTGTGGGAAATTATACATTAGAAAATCCGCAATGGTGGACGGCTGGTTTTTGGCCAGGAATACTTTGGAATAACTATCATGCAACACAAAACGATCAAGCCGCTAAACTAGCTGCAAGATTAGAAAATCAGTTGCATCCTTTATTAAGTGATACAAGTAAGCTAGATCACGATATGGGATTTATGTGGACACTTACCAGTTTAGCCCGGTACCAAAGTACACGAGATGCAGATGCAAAAAGAGAGGCACTATTAGCTGCAACATTATTGTTGGGAAGGTTTAACAGTGCCGGTAAATATCTTGAAGCTTGGAACAGTTGGATAGGTACGGAAGATACTAGCGGCATTGTAATTATTGATAGCATGATGAATATTAGTTTGCTTTATTGGGCTAGTGAAACAACTGGTGACCCACGATTTGCTGTAGCGGCAACTGCGCATGCACAAACTATTTTAAGAGAATTTGTTCGTCCAGATGGCTCAGTTCGACACATGGTTAACTTTAATTCGGCTACCGGTGAGGTAATAGAAAAATTGGGAGGACAGGGATTTTCAGAGCAAAGCGCTTGGGCAAGAGGTAACGCCTGGGCTATTTATGGATTTGCTATTGCATATTACTACACTAAAAAAGCGGAATTCTTAGATGCTGCTATGATGATTGGTAATTATTTTGAAATGCATACTGCTGGTTATGACATCCCACTATGGGATTTTAGAATCCCACAAAATACGAGTGAAGTGAAATATGATTATCCAGATTCCTCAGCGGCAGCAATCGCAGCTTGCGGTTTCTTACTTTTATCAAGGATTACGATCCCAGAGGAACGAGAATATTATCATAACATTGGTTCAACACTACTAAAACGGTTGTATGACCATGCTACTCAAGATAGTGGTCAGGCGCTAATTACCCACGGCACGGGGCATTGGCCGGAACAGAAAAATTTAGATACTGGGTTAATCTATGGAGATTATTTCTTCACGGAGGGAATTTATCAACTTAACAAGATTTATAGTGTTTTTTGGTTAGGAGATAATTGGGATCATGAAAATATTTAATCAGCAATTAGCAGAAAATCCATTAAAAACTCGCGATGATTTTGTTCAATCTTTAATAGATTTAATTAACCCTCTTTACAAGACAATGCGAGAAGAAAATCTAGAAGGACGAGTTCATTTAGGTGAGAGTGGAGCGGTTTACGACGAAAATCGAAGAGATATAGAAGGATTTATGCGCACACTTTGGGGAGTGGGTCCTTTATGCAGTACACAAGAACGTGCTGAGAAGTTTTCTCAGTACTATAAGCCGGCAACGGAAGGGATTTTAGCAGGTACAAATCCGAACTCTCAATTTTATTGGGGAAAATTAGATGACTATGATCAGCTTTTTGTTGAAATGGGATCTTTAGCTACATTTCTAATTCTTACTCGAAAGTTTTTTTGGAGTAAGTTAGATAAAAAACAACAATTAAATATTTATAAATGGATGGACCAAATTAATCATCAAACAATTCCTCAAACTAATTGGTTATTTTTTCGCATCTTAGTTAATACTTTTTTTGAAATTGTAGATGCGGACAAAAAAGCTATTGAGTATATTGACCATGATTTAGCAGAAATTAATACCTATTACCTTGATGATGGATGGTATTTTGATGGTTATCGGAACCAAATTGACTATTACATTGCATGGGGAATGCAATATTATGGTGTATTATTCAGCAAATTAACTCCCGATATAAATGGTAAATTTGCTGGCTTATTTAAATTGCGCGCTCAAAAATTTTCAGAATCATTCAAAAACTGGTTTGATCAATCTGGCACCGCTTTACCGTACGGGCGAAGTCAAACTTATCGTTTTGCGCAATCTTCTTTTTGGGCGGTAGCCGCTTTTGCTAAGATTATGGATTCGAAACAGTTTTTAGGTGAAGCTAAATATTTATTAATGAATAATATGCGTTCTTGGTTTAGAAAGAAAATCTTTTCTAAAGAAGGTTTTCTGACAGTCGGTTATGGATATTCAAATTTAGATATGGCGGAAGGTTATAATGCGCCAGGTTCACCTTATTGGGCGCTTAAAAATTATATTATATTAGCTTTACCTGATGATGATATTTTTTGGCATATCTCGGAAGTTAAACCGCAATTTGATCAGTTGGAAGTTAATTCGTATAGTCGAATGTTATTGGTTCATGGTTCACAAGACCACGAGTTACAAGTTTTTACAGTCGGACAGCATTCTCATGAACATGCTCATGGTGCATCTAAATACGAGAAATTTGTTTACTCAACAACCTTTGGATTTAGTGTGCGTAAAGATAATGTTCTACCAAAACAAGGTGCCTTTGATAGTACATTAGCTGTTTCAGATTCTGAATATAATTATTCTACGGTATTTGGGTATAAAAATTTTAAGATACATGATAATTACGTTTGCGGTGATTGGCAACCGTGGCCCGACGTTGATATTCAATCATTTATCATTCCATTTTATCCATTTCATATACGGGTTCATATCATTGATACCGAGCGGCCTTTTAATTTAATTGAGGGCAGTTTTAGTGCTCCCAAAGATGGAAAAGAAATTTCTGTGAATGGTAATAGTGTTTTCTACCAAAGTTCTGTAGGAACAACAGGTATTATTTCATTTAACGAAAGCTTAAGAACGGAATTAGGCGAGCCAGAACCTAATACTAATGTTTATTATCAAAGAACAGTTTTACCACAATTAGTAGGAAAAATTGAAGTTGGTAAAAGTGTCTTAATATCAGGATACTATGGTTCTCCTGAATCTGAAGGGGTGGACTCTTTAGAAGTTAAGTTAAATGGATCAAAGCTAATTATTCGGCAAGCAGAACGTGAGCAAGAATTTGAATTAAAAGAAATCATTTGAATGTAAGCGCTTATTTTGGTTAGGAGTGATTTTTATGGCAAAAAATGGTGAACCACAAATATTGAATGCTAGGGTTAAGAACAGTCAACAACCTAAGTTGCCCTGGTTATTCTCTTGGGCGATGTTCATTTCTCCAATGGTTTGGTATGGACCTAATATAGCAGTTCGAAATACATTAATACCGCAGCTATTTAGTCAAATTGACCCTGTACACAAGGTATGGGCGTTTGGAATTATTAGCGCTATTGCTACATTTACTGGCGCAATTACTAACTTTCTATTTGGTGCAATCTCAGATGTTACTAGGTCACGCTGGGGAAAAAGGCGTCCGTATATTACCATAGGTACTTTTGTGATGGCTCTAATGATGATAATTATTGCTAATACACCATCAATTAAAGCAATAATATTTATGTGGGTAATTTGTGCAGTAGCAGAAAATGCAGTAGCGGCATCAATTTATGCTCAAATTTCTGATCGTATTGCACCAAAATGGAGAGGAACTGTAGCCTCATTTTATGGGGTGGGATTTACAATTGCACAACAGTTTTTTACCATTCTTGCAGCACAATTTCTTGGCAATGTTAAATATGGCATTTATACTATGGCTTTAATTTCGGTAATTTTAGGAATTATTCACTTATTGTTGGCCCGGGAAAAGGGAAACTTGGACGAGCCAGAGGTAAAAATTAACAAAGAGACATTTACCAAATACTTTTTCTTCCCTACTAAGGGTGCTAGAGATTTTTATCTTGCATTGTTTGGCAAATTTTTCATGGTAGTTGGAAGCACCATAGTAACAACATATACGTTATTTATTTTTACTGACTATATGGGGTTGAATAGTAGTAAAGCAGGCAACTCTGTATCAATTTTTAGCACATTAATGTTAATTATTGGTGTTTTTTTCGCGTTAATATCTGGTCCAATTGCAGATAAGTTAAAAAGGGTTAAGCTTCCAGTAATTATGGCTACTTTTATTTTAGGATTTGCGGCAATGTTTCCATTATTTGTGGCACATCCTTGGGCAATGTATGTTTATGCTGGTCTAGCTGCAGTTGGTAATGGAATTTTTAATTCTGTTGATACTGCTTTGAATTTAAATGTTTTACCGTCATCGGAAACAGCCGGAAAAGATTTAGGCTTAATTAATTTAGCAAACACTTTATCACAAATGGTTGGAGCACTTTCTGCTTCAGCAATTGTCAGTTCTTTTGGATATCGAGAAATCTTTATGTTTGCTTTGATTATTGAAATAATTGGCGGACTGCTACTGTGGGGGATTCGTTCGGTTAAATAATTTTATAAACAAAAGAGTCGTAAATAGATGGTAATGTAAGCGGTACACTTTTTGCATTTTAATTCATCTATTTACGACTTTTTCATTTACGCAAATTTACCGGTGCAGTAGATTCCCTAACTACTAGTTCTGTACTTAAAATAATTCTTTCAGTTATCGATGGATGCTCAATTCTTTTCTTTAAAGTTAACATGCCAACTTCACCCATTTCTTCTGTAAATGTTTTGACGGTTGTTAAAGAGGGACTGGTGTATTGCGAAAAGCTAAGGTCATTAATACCAATTACAGAAATGTCTTCAGGTACATTCAAATTATGCTTTTTTAATTCGTTTATGACTCCGATAGCCATTGCATCATTAGCTGCTAAAATGGCAGTCGGCAAATGATGATCCCACATTTTTAAGGCCTTTTGAATTAGTTCACTTCCGCATGCTACAGACAATGGTGAATTACGATCAACTAAAAAATAGTCCCCGTTAAATAATCCATGATGAATCATCATATCGCGGTAAGTATTTACTACGGGAGTTTTGTATTCTCTGTAGCTAAACATATTATCGTGTTCTTCAGCTCCTACTAAAGCTATTTTGCGATGCCCCAGCTCTAGTAAATGATTGATCGCTAATTCGGTAGCTTGAGCATAATCACTGTTAATCGTATCAAAACCTCTTTGTGGGAAGGTAGTTCCAATAAAAACAGCATTGTCGTTGACTTGAAGTATTTTTTCGATTGTAGATGAATCAAATTTTCCAATACATATACTGCCAATTGTGTTTTTTAGTTCTGGTGAATCAAATTCACCCTTAATTAAATTAAAACCAAATTGATGAGCGGCTCGTTCTACACCAATCCTAATTGACATGTAGTAAATGTCGTCGATTTCGGCACTGCCTTGGCGCCATTGGAAGAGCGCAATGTTTTTTTGGGGAACTGATTTCTTTTTATTTTTTTGTTTTGATTTGTATTTTGTATAATTTAAAGCTTCAGCAGTTTCAAAAACTTTTTGTTTGGTAGCTTCAGGAACTTTTAAAGCGCTATCGTAATTCAAAATTCTAGAAACGGTAGCAATTGAGAAGCCGGACTTTTTTGCGATGTCACTAATAGTTGCCATATTTAAATCATTCCCTTAAAAATTATTAACCAGTTAAAGTCCATTATAATCTAAAAGACTTAGTGATGCTTTTTGAAGGTAATAAATCATCTAGTTAAATTTAATTGTAAGGGTTTACAATCATAAATCAATAGATTACACTTAACGTGTTAACATGTTAACACGTTAAATAGAAAGGTAGATGATTTATATGCCCGTTGTAAATGTGCGTGTAGATGCGAGATTGATTCATGGACAAGTGGCTGCAGTTTGGTCGTCATTATTACAAGTGAAACGAATTATTGTTGCAAATGATGAAGCTGAAACAAATGAAATCGAGAGGGCTAGTTTACGAATGGCAGCTCCTTCGCAAATTTGGCTTAGTGTTTTGAATATTAAGAAGGCGGTAACTAATATTAAAAACGGACGATACGGTAACCAAAGAGTTTTTCTTATTTTTCAAAATGTATTGGATGCAAAAAAATATGTAGAAAATGGTGGGATTATTAAAGAATTAACTATTGGTAATATTTCGCATAAAGAAGGTTCAAAGACTTTAGTTAAAAGTATCTCGGTAAATGATGAAGAAGTGGCAGCAATGAAATGGCTGGAAACTAAGGGGACTAGTGTGATTGTGCAAACGGTACCTAACGATCCTAAGCAAGATATCAAAACTTTATTGAAATAAAGAGGTGAATAGAATGCAAAATATTGAAGCTTGGAAAATTATCATTATCACCTTGTATGCATTTATTAGTATTAACGAATCATTAATGGGTAATCTTGGTTTAGTGCATCCTGCATGTGCTGGAATGATTACTGGCTTAATTATGGGAGACATGAGTTTTGGTTTAATGGTTGGCGGGACTCTTGAATTAATGCAATTAGGAATCTCTTCGTTTGGGGGAGCAACTATCCCTGATTTTTTCACGGGAGCTATTGTAGGTACTGTGTTTGGTATTTTATCTAATAAAGGAGTCCAATTTGCAATCGGAGTAGGAGTTCCCGTTGGGTTATTAATGGTGCAGTTAGATATTTTGGCTCGCTTTGCCAATACTTGGCTATTACATAAGATTGATAAAGCTATTGAAGAATTAAAACTTAAAAAAATTGAATTATACACTTGCTTAGGGATGATACCGTGGGGGCTTTCGCGGGCGATTCCTGTGGCACTAATGCTAATCTTTGGGCAACCGGTTGTTCGCACAATTCTTGCGTATCTGCCAGATTGGTTAATGGGCGGACTGAAAGTAGCAGGAGGTTTGCTACCTGTTGTAGGTATTGGAATTTTACTCAGATACTTGCCAACAAAAAAATTTATACCAGAGTTAATTGTTGGTTTTGTATTGGCAGCATACTTAAAAATGCCAATCTTGGGAGTGACCTTAATCGGTTTGGCACTTGCTATGTATGATTTTAAGAAGTTTAGCAGTTCCACCGTTGTTAAAGATGAAACTGGCATTGTAACTGTGTCAACTGAAGACGATAATTTAACAATAAACAGCGCTGAAGAATATGATGCTGAACGGGGGTTTGAAGGTGATGAATAATAAAATAACAAAAAAAGACCTTTGGAAGGCAAATTGGCGCTGGCTGGTTGCAAGTCAAATTTCTTGGAACTACGAACGAATGATGAGTACAGGATATTTATTCACCATGCTTCCGATTTTGAAAAAACTATTTGGCCATGATGATGATCAATTACGAGAAATGATGAAGACCGAAAATCAGTTTTTTAATACTGCAGCCAGCATGGGACAATTTGTTTTTGGTTTAGACATTGCGATCCAAGAACAAGAAGGATTTGCAGCTAAGGATATTATTCCTGGTTTGAAGACAGGTTTGATGGGCCCTATGTCAGGAGTCGGAGACTCTATGTGGGGTGTGATTTGGGGGACCATTTGGGGATCAATTGCTTGTACTTTTGCAGTTAAAGGTTCACCCATTGGAATGCTTTTGTGGATTTTAGCTAATATTTTGATTTATATGCCATTTCGTTTTTACACTACTTTCATCGTCTACGAAAAAGGTACTCAGTTAGTAACAACTATGAAGGATAAGTTAAATGCGATTACTAATTCGGCAACTTTACTTGGCGTTACGGTCGTTGGAGCATTAATCCCTACGGTAGTTAAGGCTAATATTCCATTTGTATATAAACAAGGAAATATGAAAATTGTAGCCCAAGATATGGTGGACCAAATTATGCCATTCCTAATTCCTGCTCTTTTAGTAGGTTTAGTTTACTGGTTGTTAGGTAAGAAACACATGAATTCTAATCGAATAATTTGGTTAGTATTGTTATTAAGTATCGTACTATATTCATTAAAGATTTTAGGTTAAGGGAATGCTGTTAAGAAAAAATATCAGAAGCCAACTTAAAGACGTCATAATGATTGTTATTGGCAACATCGTTATGGCATTTGGATATGCAGAATTTATGGTACCAAATAGATTCATTAACGGGGGTGTAACGAGTTTAGCACAGATAGTTAATCACTTTGCTCCGTTAGATATTCCGATGGCAAATAACTTTCTATTAGGTGGCCTACTAGTACTAGCCCTAATTTTTCTTGGAAAAGAAGTTTTTGCTAAGTCGCTATTAAGTAGCATAATTTACTCATTGTTTTTTACGTTATTTTACAATTTACATTGGGAGTTAGTTATTAATCCACTAATAGACCTTTTAATAGCGAGTATTTTAATATCATTCGGCTATTTTGCATGTTTGTCTTCAAACTCATCAACAGTTGGGGTAGATGTTTTGGCCTTAATTATTAAGAAGTTTAGACCACAAGTTAATCTGAGTTATACTATTAGACAACTAAACTGTATTGTTCTAATTTTAGGGTTAGTTTCATTTGGAATTCTGCCAGTTGTTTATGGAATTGGATTTACCTTTATATATTCGGCCGAATTAAAATACATGTTAGAACATTTTAACAAATAAAGGTTTAAAGCGAGTGTGGTTAATATGACGACAAAGTACGATATGATTAAACAAGATTTAATTCAAAAAATTCTATCAGGTTTTTTTAAACCAGGAGACAAAATTTATTCACAGAGTGAAATTAAAGAAAAGTATAATGTTAGTACTACTACGGTAGTTAAAGCGCTACAGGATCTAGTTAGTGAAGGTTATATTTTTAGATATCAGGGGCTGGGGTCATTTGTTTCAAAGCGGAAACGAAATGAATTAGTTAAGTTTTCTGATTTAGAATTTAGTCCTGATGCAGAAAGTGTAAAAGTTTTATCGGTAAGGGAAGCTGGTAAAAATGAGGTACCAGAAAGTATAGAAAAAAACGATTATCTCATTATCGAAAGAGTGAAGATAAATGGTAAAGTACCTTATAACTATATTAAGAGTTTGATTCCGAAGACTTTGGTTAAGTCAGAAAATCAAGTGAAAAGTAAGCTGTCTTCAGTATATGATCGAGTATTTCTAGATAGCGGTATTGACCTTCTAAAACAATTATACCGGCAGACGGTAAAAATAATATACCCTTTACCAGAAGAAGTTGGCAAAATTTTGAAGTTAAATGAAGGACCTGTAGTCAAACAAGTTATGTCTAATTACAGTATAGAGGGCAAATTGCTTGAATATACTACCAGTTATAAAAGGTGGGATTATTATTCTGTACAATTTGAATCTCCTAACATGCCTTAATTTAATAGACAGTTGGAAGTGAAACTTTGGTTAGTAATTTAAAAAATAGTAAATCTTTGTTTGTAATAGCAGACTTACACGTGGGGAGTTCAAGAGTCTCCGAAACACAATTAATTCAGGCTTTTAAATTTATGAACGAATTAGATCCAGAAGCTGATTATATCATTGACGGAGATTTAACTACTTCGGGGAAAAGAACAGATTTTAAAAAGGTGTGGCATTTTTTTGAAACTCTAATACCGAATAGAAGAAATCAAATAATTACATTAGGTAATCACGATGTCCGAGGTCCATATAGTAGAGAATGGTCCAATGCAAAGGAAAGTAGCCCGGAGTATTTTAAAAAATATGTATCAAGAGAATATAGGGACAAATATCTCAAAAAATTAAATTTAGCCGATTCAGAAATTTATTTTTCGTTAAAAACAAGCTCAATAAATTTCGTTGTTCTGAATTCAGAAAAGGGACTTAAAGACGCAATCTATTTGTCAGATAAACAATTAATGTGGATTGAAAACCAACTACAGTACGGTAAAGAGAACGATCTGATTAACATATTAGTGGTGCATGAGCCACTAAGTGATACACATTTTCGAAGTAATGAAAACGGAGGATTTGGGCCGCAAGATCAACAATTAAAAGTAATTTTAGAAGAATTTCCGAATACAGTAATATTATCTGGGCATATTCATAATGGGCTGAACAAACATGAAGCTGTTCGAAAACCTTATGGAATTTGTGTGGACGTCCCTGGTTTTAGTGTGAGCGAAAACGGTTATATAGGAAAGGGAATTGGATATCACGTGAAGATAGGAAAGAATGAGTTGAATTTTGAATCTTGGGATTTTGTTGAGAAAAAGCATTTGGGACAATTTGATTTTAAAATCGAGTTTTAAATATTATATAAAAGGGCTTTGTAACCACTAAATCAAATTTATGGTTATAAAGCCCTTTTATTAAAGTGTAATAAAGTAGATGACTTACATATCAAAATAATTAGGATATACATCAATAACGCTTTCCTGTTCAGTTAGCATAAGCTTTAAATGTTCTGCCACTAATTTTTCTAGGGCAGTTGAATTTGCTGAAGCTTCTACAAGTTCAATTATCTTGGTGTGCTGCTTGATAATATTGTCCCATTTTAAATTAGGCATTGTTAAACGAAGATAACGAAATCTAGTCATGTGGAAATTAATATTTTGAATCCAACGCCATATTTGTTCCCTTTTGGCAAATTTATAAAAAGTTTGGTGAAATTCATCATCCATTTTTAAAAAATTAAATACATCATGATTGTCGTTGTATACTCTTTGTAAATTTAGATTTCGCTGGAGTTCATGTGATAATAACTCATTATTATGGACGACTGCTTCGGCAACTAGTTCTTTTTCTAAGTGCTCTCTAACAAAGCGAGCATTTTCAGCACTCTGTAAATCAATTTTTGAAATATAAGTTCCATTCTGAGGTAAAACTGTAATTAGACCGTCATTTTTAAGATGAATAAAAGCTTCCCTTACTGGCGTTCTACCCAAATTAATATCTTGGGAAATTAACTGTTCGGTTACTTTTTCTCCGGGTTTATACTCAGTGGTTAAAATTTTTTCTTTGATAATATTGTAAGCTGCGGTTTGCATGTTTATAAAGTGCGAAGCCATATGTGATTCCTCCTTTTAAGAAACTAACTAATAGTATATTTTGAAAATGTTGATAAATTAATTGTTGACTGAATCACAAAGCAGCTCCATAATGTAAGCGGATACATTGATATATTAGTATATTAATG
>PPYE01343536.1_pt1 | contig 22379 bp, 14 predicted proteins | sample 1559881 | NCBI WGS metagenome assembly PPYE01 (sample SAMN08240022, study PRJNA423297) | Human gut metagenome, whole genome shotgun sequencing project.
GATAGCATCATTTTGTTCTTTAATTTTATTGTATACATAATCTATATTGGTGTCTGTTATTTCTGTACTGGAGAAATATTCCTCGTTTTTATTGATTAGCTTATTTATTTCAATATTCCAGTAATCATTATCTAACTTATCAAAAAAATCATACAGATCTTTCTTTAATCTATCTTTTTTAGCTTTAGTTTGTTTAGATCTTTTAGATAACAAATCATGTTCTTCATTTCTACGTTGCTTTGTCTCAACAAATAATTCAGACATATCGCCATCGTCCTTAAAGAAATCTCTTGCGATTTCGATGAAGAAATTTTCAAGCATTTCTTTAAACTGTTTATATGGCTTATTTTCAATGAATCCTTCTCGCCCAGCTTTTTCAACTAATGAAGCATTGTTTTCTTTTGTTAATTCTATTGCTCCAAACAAACGTCGATATGAGAAAAAATATTCAGAAGCGGATAACGTTCTTCTCTTTTCTATTTTTAGAAAATCCGTATCTGAATCTCCATAGGGCAAAATTCTTAATCCATCTCGATAGATATATAAACCACCATATCTATCTGTTTTCTCCTTCAGAGGGGCCCACAACTCCATGGGTAAGCGTGAATCACGAAGCCGACCATGAATATACGCTAATTTTATTTTAAATGGACCGCATTGGGTTAATTGATTATTATTTTTCCAAGTCACGACATGATGAATTGGCTCTTCACCATAAACAGAAACAGTTCCACTGAATTGACCAAATTCATTGAACCATCCTTCAATGTGGTGATCTGCAAGATTGAATTCTTGCGGTGTAAAAAAAATTGATTCGCTAATTCTGTCAATGCACTCACCATCTTCCAGATAGTCTCTAAAACGAGCTATAATAGGAGGGTTTGAATCACTGTACATTGTGTTTGTAAAACCTAATAAAGCTTTTTCTAAGCGAGAAGACTGCTCTGATGTTTTATTGCTATCGCTCGTGGAAATGTCATCTATTAATATTTCTTCGGTAGGCATTATTATGAAGTGAGTTCCATGCCCATCTCCAGATAGTCTTAGCCCACCTAATTTTTTTTCCCATAGAATAGGATCAAATTCAAAAGATGATAATTGTGTATTTATTTGTGATACTTTTGATTTTGATATTTTGTGTGATAAAGAGTCTAAATTATTTCTTGCTTGCTCAATCATCTCATCAAGAGTTTTTTTAGTGAAGCATTCGTCGTTGATAATAGTTCTAATTGGTATTTCTATATCATCAAGATCAAGTGATGGTATAGCAAATAAACTCCAATTAACAAATGCAGCAACTAATGGCTTAAGCTCATTGTCTCTTTTGGCCCTAGTAAGAACCAGCACCTGTGGTCCAATTGCTGCGATAGATAAACGGCCTATTCCTTTCTCTCCCATGATAGGGCGAAAGGCTTTATTACTATCCACTGCTGGTTTATTAATTGCATCATCGTCGATTAATTTGCTGGAGGTTCCAATAGTCAACCACCTCTCTTCAAATTCATCGGTTGTCATACCTAATCCATCATCTCTCAAGATAAGAAGATTTTCTTTCCTAAAAAAATCAACTTCGACATTATCAGCATAGGCATCATGAGCATTTTTAAATAACTCACTCAAGGCAGTAGGTATACCTGCAATTTGTTGTCTGCCAAGCATGTCCAAAGCTCGAGCCTTTGTTCTTATTTTAGCCATATATCTATGAATCCTTATTAGTACAATTTTCTATGAGATGTAGCCCAAATAGTCTAGCGAGTTCGCAAGGTACAGCATTGCCGATTTGCTTTGCCATTGAATTCAGCGAACCTTTAAAAACATAGCTTAAAGGAAATGTTTGTAATCTTGATGCTTCTCTTATGCTAATTGCTCTATGTTGAGTGGGGTCAGGATGCCCAAAACGACCATTGGAGTAACTATTACATTTCGTCGTAAGTGTAGGCGCAGGCTTATCCCAACTCATTCTTCCATAAGTATCTGTGTGGCCATCATAATTTTTATGGCATTTATTAACTAACTCTTCTGGCCAATTTCTTCTATCCCCTCCTTCTGGAGTGTGCATAATTCTTTTTAGGTTAAGAGGGCTCAGTGTTCCAGCCCTATGTAAAGGATCTTTGGGGTCGGTTTCTCCTGAACATAACTTTGTGAAGTCCTGGATATAATCTCGTACAGTTTTGAATGGGATTTTATTTTTACCATGGGTTATCTCTGGTAGGGTAACTTTACCTACTCGACTAGCTAAGAGCACGAGTCTTTTTCTTCTTTGGGGAATCCCATAGTTCTCAGCATTGGCTATAAAAGATATATAGTTATACTCTAACTCTTTAAGTAGCTTAATAAACTCCTGAAATGGGCCTTCTTTTTCTTCATCAATTTTTTGCATTCCAGGAACATTTTCAAGCATAATATATTCAGGAAGAAGTTCTCTAATAAAACGATGAGTTTCATTTAGTAGATTTCTCCTTGAGTCGTCACTAGTTTTATTTTTATTCTGTTGCGAAAATGGTTGACATGGTGCACATGCACTCAGTAACAAAGGCCGTTTAGCTTTAATATCAATGATGTCGGAGATATCTTGAGGTTCGATTTTCCTAATATCATCTTGGATGAATTTTGCATCAGGGAAATTAGCTTTAAATGTTTCTGATGCTTGTTGGTCAATATCTAATCCAAGCTCGATATCAAAGCCAGCCTGACGTAGCCCTTCACTGGCTCCACCACAGCCACAAAAAAAATCTATAACTATCAATTTGATACCTTCTTTGAACTAAATAAAACAACTCGAATAAGTTGATATTTTAAATAAAAATAATTGGTATGGATATGAACTTTGGTCACGCTACCGCCCTGAGGTCATGGCCATCCCCAGACCTTTTAAAGGGATTATGAACAACACCCAGCCGACGTTCAACGGTGTTACCCATACATATCACAAAGTTAGTTAATTGGTTGGTCGTAAATTGACCTAAAATGATTGAGGGCAATGCAAAAATCATTGGGAAATCAGGCGACACAGATGTTCGGAAGAGACTGAATGTTAAAAATATAGAATGTATATTCTCAAAAAAGAGATATTTCATTACATTTTATATGTGTATAGGAAAGTGAGATTGGCGAATCACCTCCCAATCATCCCGCCAGCGCTCCATTCAGCGCCACGCCAACCCTCACTCCAGCCCACGTCATCGCCCCCAGCCAGAATGTCGGCAACACCAGAAACATCAACCTCATCACCAGATTGATAATCACGTCATCCTGCGTATTCTGGATCCCGGCTAAATTCCAGCTACTGTGGGTATCGCTGTTGTAGAGCACATCCAGCAGCCAGCTATCAAGCCACCGTGCCAGTTCCCACCAAAAGGTGAGGAAAAATAGTGCAAACTGCACAAACGTCAGCGTCATCACTACTTTCACATCCCACGCCGAACAGAGCGTTATCAGCGGAATACAGATCACCAGCGCTATTTGCAGCTGCGCCTGTACCATCGGTAGTGCCTAACGCACGCTGTCGAATGCCGTACATGCCGCTATGCTGCCGAGGATATTTCTAGCGCCGGATGCCAACCGGGTGGCGGCATTGGCGACGGTGCCATCAACGTTACCGCCATAGCTTGGATAAACGCGCCCATTCTGCGATACCTGCATATTTCGTTCACTGACCCGCGAGCGCAGCACGGCCTCTTCATACACTACCTGCGACTGGTCGATTTTTTTAAACGCCGTCCAGATATCTAGGGCAGGAAGTTGCAGTAGACGGGCTTTCAGCCCAACGGTGTCGTCGGCCCACCGCTGTTTACAAGTGGGATAGCCGCCCGCGCCCGTATCGGCCAGCCCGGCATCGCGCGATGCACTGTACGGCCAAGCACTGTGTGGTGAAAGCGCATGGTCGGAAAAGGCCTGTTCAGCTAACCAAGCACATCCCACCATCACAAGAATCGCCAGAAAACCAAACTCAGTCAGAATAACTCTTCCTGATTCAGGCTTTGCTCCTGCATTATGGCTACCACTATTGTTTGCCTGCACGTATCATCTGATAACGGTTAATTAACTGATTTAGCGCCATTTCAGCCTGTTTTTGCTGCTGTTCACTGCCATTCTGGTTACGGACTTCACCGTAGCGACGTAACTGCTCTTCCGCCGGGATATGCCGGTTAAAAGCCTGCATGATGCCAAACACCTCCGTTTTCAGTTCACTGACCGTCATGTATTTTCCCCGCTGTTCATCCTGACGGTTCAGGCGCTCAGCCAACTGCTGTAAGCGGATCATGCCTTCGTTCCAGCCCGTCATCGCCTCTTCCGGGAGCGCACGACTCCTTACACTCTTCTGCCAGTTATCCACCATTTCCTGAACACGGGGATTGCCGGGGACAAGAACCCTCAGTTGCTGCAGCAGCTGCGCACTGCACCGCAGGTTGTATGCTGGAGGTAATTCTGCCAGTCGCGTTATCTGCTGACCGGAAAGGGTTATCCAGTGCACTCAGGGCAGATACCGGATTCAGGTTAATTTTTTCAAACAGGGAAGCATATACGCTGTCGCCGGTATGCGTTTCAGATACCACACTCTCTGCGACGTTCTTTTCTTTCTGTACAGACATCAGCATTTTCTGTAAGCGTACAGCGAGGGCCGTATTGACGGGGATGTGTTATTCAGCTGGCAGTGCTATGCGCCACGGAAGCAGTTCGCTGACCCGGTTGACCGGCCAGTCTGCTATGACGGCAAGCACATGGCGAAGGTAGCTTTCTGGATCCACGTCATTCAGTTTGCACGTCCCGATCAGGCTGTACAGTAGCGCTCCCCGCTCACCACCATGGTCAGAGCCGAAGAACAGGAAGTTTTTACGACCCAGACTGACCGCCCGCAGGGCATTTTCAGCGATGTTGTTGTCGATTTCCACCCAGCCATCGTTCGCATAGTACGTCAGTGCCGGCCACTGGTTAAGTGCGTACGCGAACGCCTTCGCCACCATCAGGCTGGACAGGGGACTTTCACCCCCAAGCTGCTGAACATGCCCGGCACACAAAGAAGATCTCGGCTCAGTGGCCGGGATTAGTTATACAATTATCTGATTGATTTTTAATATATCTTTTCTTAAATCATCGTTAATATCTGACGGTTCTAGCTGGTTTATAAGTTGCCTTATTTGGGTAAAGGTACTTTTCTGATCTTTTAGATCTTCTCCTTTTATCGTTGATAAAGCTGCAATTAGTTCACCATCGTAATATTCACCCGCTAACGGCTCTTTAGTTAGAACTTCCAACACTCTTGGCATCAACTGATCAATACATAAATTTTGTCGGATAGCGCGGCAAAGATCTTCCACTGTTAACTTTTCAAGAGGCACATCTATGATACGTTCGAACCAGAGTTCAAGCGGTGATTGTTGCTCAGGCTCTTTTGTCATATTGATGTTTCCAATCAATTTACGTAAGGTAATCATATTCCATATCCTTTCAAGGCTGATTCTATTTTATTAATAGCATCTGTTGCTCTGCCATACGCAGCCTGAGCTTCAGGATTGTTGACGTTTTTCAACGTATCCGCATGATTTCTTAATCCTCTGAGCGTATTTTGCATTTCCTGCATATGATCCCAATATCCTCCATTCTCTTTAGGAACTGGCTTACCATCCATATCCTTGAGAGTTCCAATAATATCATGATCTTTCAGAGCATTTTTTATAGTGTTATCGATCTTCTTAATCGCACTTTCTTGCTTCTGATTAAGCTTATCTACAGTTTTTTCATTTTGCTGCTTAGGATCATTTTCCGATGGTGGTGGTGTACCGGTTCCTGAGCCGGAACCGCCCAGTTCTACTTTTTCCGCATCGGTCAGATCTTTACCGATATTCGGATTCGAGGCAGCCCCGGAACCGTACTTATCATGCAACGAACTGAGATACTTAGTAGTGATCTCATCATTACCCATCATTTGCAGGGTAATCAGATGCTCCAGTTCATCGGAGGTCATCCTGTCGGCCATATCCTTGACTGCCGCCCCGGCAAGCCCGGCCATGCCCGCTTTCGCCCCGATTTCTAGCAACTGCTCTGCAACTTTAGTCCTGCAAGGTGCTGCGACCGCACAGCCTCTGGCAACCAGACTCAGCGCATTATTCTCAACAACGTTCTTCCCGGCACCAGCTCCAGCAGCCGCGCCAGCCACATCGCCACTGGCAATGCCGCCGGCCATACCCGCTGACAGCGTTGCCAGCGTGCTTACAGTTTGCTTCTGATCTTCTGTCAGTTTCGACGGATCTACGCCCGGGTAGAGGCTTTTCGCAATGGCTGACGCGATCACTTCACCAGTACCCGCACCAATTGCGCCTGCTGCCGCACTGTTGCCCTGAAGGGCTGCTGTCACACCACCGAGAATGGCATGGGCAATGGCTTTTGCCGCTGTATTGTCATCAATACCCGCGTGATGACCGATGATGTTCGCCAGCTCCGGCGCTGAAGCACCTGCCAGCGCGCCTGCCATATTGCCGCCCACCAGGCCCTGAAGTGCAGCCGTTGCAGCCTGGATACCGCGCTGCATATCGCTGCCGGTACCATACTTTTCCTGTTCCTTTTTGTATTCCGGCGTATCACGCAGTTTTGCCAGATATGCCTGCCGCTGTTCTTCCGTCGCATCCGCCGGAACAGGCCCATATTTATCCTGCGCAGCCTTCAACGCATTCAGTTCCCCCTGCGTCCGCGCGATATCCGCCACCTGACTGCCAATGTCACTGATAAGCCCCACTGTCTGCAGACGCCTCTGCTCTTTCTCCTTGTCAAATATCGGGCTGATACTGTCATTAGCGTGCGCAGGGTCACGGCTCAGGTTCGCCAGATTCTGCTTCTGATTGTCCCTGTCCCGGATGGTGATAGTGCCTTCAGCCACTGCGGCCTGAGTCGTTCCTTCCGCATGTCCGCTGTGACCTCCGGCGGATATCATGCCACCCGGCATGTTACCCTGAAATTTATCCCCGAAGCTGCCACCACCGCTCAGACTGATTCCACTGTGACTGACTTTATAATCCGCTTCGTTGTGAAGGTCACTGAACCCCAGCGTTCCGGTATCCAGGTGGTTTTTATCCGGTGTGGCAGTGGAGGCAATCACCGCACCATCCAGTTGGGTATGTCTGCCCACTGTAATGTCGAAGCCGCCGTCACCGGCAAACATTCCGGTTTGTTCAGCAACGGAGTCAAAGCGGCTCTTCATCTTATCCCGGGAGGCAGCGATGTAACCTGAGCCGGTCATGGAGCCAAAGGTAAAACTGCCGCCGGCAGCCACGCTGGTCTGTTTACTGTCGTACTTACTGGTGTCCTGCTGGCTGCTTATCAGCAGGTCGTGGCCCACATCGGCGATAATCCTGTTGCCGTTGACCTGAGCACCGTTCAGTACCGTATCCCGACCACTGTTGATGGTGACGGTTTTACCGCTGTCTGTTGTGGTTTCAGTCCACTCAGTACCGTTACCTTTCTCGCTGCCTTTTGCCGCATTAACGCCAGCAAAGACGCTGATACCGGCACCGTTACCACCGGCACCGATACTGACACCCACGCCACCGCCACTGCTGCTGTTCCTGCCCGTTGTTTTTTGTGTGTTTGCAGCGCCACTCAACAGAATATCATTCGCGGCATCCAGGCTTGTGTTACCACCGACCTTAAGCTGGCTTCCGGCAATCACAATATCTCCGCGGTTATCGCCCCTGTTTTTACCGGTTGCGACAACAGACAGATTATTCCCGGCATTCAGCGTACTGCCGGATACTGTGTCACTTTCAGAATGTTGCTGTGATTTCGATTTCTGGGTGGTGAGCGACAGGCTGACTCCCGTCGCATTCGGGTCACCGGTTGCGGAGGCCATTGTCGCAGCCTGTCCGGCCTGCACACCAGACAGCGCTGTCTTTGTGGCCTGCAGGGCTTTCAGACGGCTGTCACTGCTCTCCTTCGTCTCCTGTGCACTGGTAACCGCATTATTGATGGCACTGCCCACCGTGCCGGAAAGGGCAACCGTCAGCCCGCTTTTCTTCTGCTCAAATTTTTCGTCCACAGTACGACGGTCATGCCCCGGGTCAACCACCACACTGTCACCGGTAATGCTGATATCCCGGTTCGCAATCACATCCGAACCGCTGATATGAGCCTGTTTGCCCGCGGTAATACTGACATTACCGGCAGTGGAGCCGATGGTGCTGGCACTCTGACTCTGCGTTGTCCCGGCCTCGCGCCGGTCGTGCGTTGTCTTACTGCTGCCAATGGTGAAACCAATACCGCCGGTACCCATCAGACCGGATTTCTTCGTTTCCTTAAAGCGCCAGGACGTATCTGTACTGGTGGCAGCAAGAACATCAACATGGTTACCCGCCGCCAGTGACACATCCTGGTCAGCCACCACATCCGAACCCTCTACCGTCAGGTTATCACCGGCGTTAACGGTCACGCGGTTCCCCGACAGCAGGGAGCCTGCTTCACGGGAGGCACTGTCCTCACTGATGGTGTGGGTGGTTTTCTTACTGAGAAAACCTCCGCTTTTTTTCTTCGTTTCCAGATAGTGATAGTCACTTTCTGTCGCCGTGGTCAGGGCAACATCACGACCGGCATTCACGCTGATATTGCCGGTTGCGGTAACGGATGACGCAACAGCGGTGATATCCCGTCCTGCGTTGACGGTGGTGTCACCACCGCTGGCGATTTCCGTTCCCTGCTGACGGACTGTCTCGTTAATCTCTTTCTTTTTCTTCGACGTATAGCTGTCGCCTGCACCGGCAGACTCTGCCACCAGGTTCACATCACGTCCGCCCCGGATGACCACGTTATTTTCCGCAGCCACACCGGCAGCCTGACTGGCAACATCACGACCGGCAACAAGGAGGAGGTTATCGCCCGCCGTCACCGTGGACACTGCTGCGTGGCTTTCATGACTTTCTGACCTGCCGTTGCGACTGTTTTTGCTTTCCCTGACTGCATTCAGACTCAGGTCGTTACCTGCAGAAAGCAGGGCGCTGTGCCCGGCAGAAACAGAGGATGCCGTGACATCCAGATTATGGCCTGCAGCCATCGCCAGGTTACCGCCGGCGCTGATGCTGCTGCCCTGTGAGGTGGTGGATGATGCACTGTTGTCATCAGTGTGCCAGAAACCGGACTGACTTTTGCTCCCGCTTATCAGGTTTGCGGCAATGTTGATATCATTACCCGCAGACATTCCAAGGGTTCCACCGGACGAGACCGTTGCCCCGGTAATATCAATGTTTTTCCCTGCATCCAGTGAAAGTGAATCAGTGCCTTTAATGGTCGCAACCGGACCGGTGTCCGTACCGCTGAGATGCACACCACCATATCGGCTGTCACTGCCCGCATTCCATTGCTGACGCCGGGTGATATTGCTGATGTTGCCACTCACGCTTTCCAGTTGTACGGTTTTACCGCTGATGACTGAGCTGATATTGCTGATATCCCCGATGGCGCTCAGGTCTAGGCTACCGCCCGCGCTTATCAGCCCCGCATTCAGGTTGTCGATATAGCCGGTACTGTCGAGCGAGAGGCCGTTTTGTGCGTTGATGCTGCTGCCGCTGTTGGTGATATTGCCACCCGCAAGCTGCACGTTGTTCCCGCTGATAACGCTGCCGTTATGCAGGGTGATATCTTCCGGCGACAGATACAGTTTCGGGACCATGACTGTCTGTCCGTTGATGGTGGCTGACTCCCACCACAGTATGCTGCCGTCAAGCTGAGCAATCTGTTCAGCTGTCAGCGCCACACCAAACTCTAATCCCAGTCCTTTCTGTTGTCTGGCCGCGTTATCCATCAGATACCGCATCTGTTCCGTGTCTGAACCCAGTCCGTTGAGATAACGTGAACCCGTCCGGCTCAGCACCGCGTTACTGACATACCGGGTATCAAAGACCGCATCCCCCAGGAAACGATAATCTTTTTCCGGTTTCAGCCCGAGGCGGTCAAGAAAATACGATGAGCCCAGAAACTGTTTTTCATCGGTATACGACGGAGCCGTTTCACGTGGCGCCTGACCCGGTTTCGCTCCAAGAAGCTCATACAGTCCGGCAAACAAATGGCTGTCCACCTGTCCGAGACCATCCAGTTTCGGGTTCACCGTAATCAGATACGGACTGTCCGGGTCCGTGGACGGAACCAGGTATCCATTGTTGCCGGAAGGCAGTGGCCAGTCATCACTGATACCGGTCTGACCGGTCAGTGGCGAACCTCCGGCAATATTTTTCAGGGCACCTGCCAGTTCATCGTGCCATTGCGGAGAGCCAACCACCACCGGCTCATACTGCTGCAGCGCTGTCTGTGTCAGACTGTCTCCGCCGGTCTGCTGACTTAACGTATTCAGTACCGGTGCAGAGACCACCGGACTGACACTACCTGCATGTGCAGTGGTTGTTCCGTTATTGATACTGCTGGTAAAACGGGTCTTAACATCCCCGCCCGCCTGAATAACGGAATAATACGTCTTACCGGGCGTGTAATCTTTTTCCCGGCCATCCAGTGAAAATCTGATGGTATTGTTTTCAAATTCCGGTGACAGCAGGGGCAGTTTATCCAGAGAGCCTGTGGCATAGCTACCGTAAAACGTTTTCGGGTCGTAGCGGTATACCAGATATTCATTCTCTGTCCCCGTCTGCCAGCTCTGATTGCTTAACTCTCTGCCCGAAAGTGCGATATCCCCATTCGCCAGGATAAATGACGCCCGGTTTTCCAGTCGTTCAGCCTCAGCAGAAAGATTACGCCCTGACGCAATGCGGCCTGCCGGATTATCAGCACCGGTTACTGTTGTGATGTTCTGGCTGCTGAGAAAGCGCTGTGTGGCACTGTCAGCAAACGGAGCGTAATAATAAAGCGTATCCATTGTGATATTGCATGCCCCGTGCCCGTTGCAGGGCGTACCGTGCTGATTTTCAACTTCACGGGTGAAATAGCCATAGCTGCCGTCAGGAAGAAGGGAAAGGGGAATATCAACCAGAGCATTTCCCATTCCCTGAATGGATGAGGGGTTAGTCCGGGTTGTTGTTGTGGCAGAAAATCCCTCCCGCTGGTTCAGAAGATGCCCGGTCCTTACAACAATATCGCCCTGATGCGTCTCAATATTCCCGGAGGTATTGATAATCTCTGTGTTTGCACCGCCGGAAGCATCCTTCTGTACCCACAGACTGTTGCCGGCCAGGATATCACCATGCTGGTTATGCAGACGGTCTGTAAACAGCTTCAGGTTATTCCCCGCATAAATCAGCGCACTGTTCAGCAGGGTACCGGCCACATTCATTGTCAGACTGCCTGCCGTGCCGGTAAAACCACTGATGGTGATATCACTCCGGCTGTTCAGACTCACATCGCCACCGGCCTGAAGTGAACCCGGTGCGTTAAGGAAAAGACGCTGTGCGCTGAAAACACTGTTGCCTTTACCGGCAGTCAGCATTCCATTGTTGGTGAATGCCTCTCCGGCACCGAGCACCATGGCATCACCCTGCATCACACCGCCGTTGGTGATGGCATTTTGCGACGTGACGGAAAGGGTTTTCCCTGCGGCCAGGGTACCATGATTCGTGAGGGCAGCAATCAGTTTCAGTGTGACATCACCGGTGGCCACCACCTGCCCCTGACCACTGAAGTCCTGAGCGTCAAGCAGCAGGTTGCCTGCACTGTACAGCCGCCCTGTACCATGTTGCAGCAGTGAACTGCCCTTGACGCCAAGCCCGGAGGTTCCCAGCAGGGTACCGCTGTTGCTGAATGTGTGGTAATTCACCAGCAGGTCCGCACCCTGAAGCGTACCGGTATTATTCAGCGTGGTTCCTTTAACGTCGGCACTGCCGGTGGCAAGTACGCGTCCGCCGTTGACAGTATTCACCACATCCAGCAGCAGGGTGGCAGCCTGTACCAGTCCACTGCCGGTATTCGCCAGCACCTGCGCCGTCAGCGTGAGGTTACTGCCGGAGAGGATTTTGCCGTCGTTCTGCAGACGGTCTGTGACGTTCAGGGAAACCCCGCCTCCACCCTGTATCGTGCCCTGGTTACTCAGGGTCGCAGTACTGACATTCAGTGCATTCCGGCTCATCAGAACACCACCGAAACGGTTGTTCACGCCACCGGAGGCGGCCAGCGTCAGCGTTTCGCCCTGCAGATGCCCGCCGTTTGTGAGTTGTCCTGCCGTGATGGTGGTGGCATTTCCCTGTAATTGCCCGTCGTTTGTGACACTGTCTGCCTTCAGCGTCAGCACACCTGCACTGAGCAGTTTTCCGTTCGCCTGATTGTTCAGCGTCTGATTCACCGTGAGCGTGAGAGTATCCACACCGGTGATGTCACCCGCACTGGTCAGTGAGTTCGCCTTCAGGGTCAGATTTTTTGCAATCCATTGTCCGCTGTTGCTTAAATTCAGTGCACTGAGCGCCATTTCACCGTTCGAGGTGACTTTGCTGCCCGCTGTGCTGACGAGCTCACCCGTCAGACGTGCAGTCAGGCTGTCAGCCGCCTGGATCGCCCCGCTGTTTACCAGACTGCCTGCGGTGATTGTCAGATCGCCGCTGGTCAGCAATGAACCTCCGTTATTCATCAGCGCAGGTTGAGGGGATACCATACGGGCGGCAAGCGTCAGCGCGGCGATCCCGGTGAGCGTGCCACTGTTGGTGACACTGTTCTGGCGAATCGTGACATGGTCACCCTGGACAGTGCCGCTGTTATCCAGTGAGTTTCCATCAAGGGAGAGCGTGCCGGCCGAAAGCAGACTGCCCCGGTTGTCCGTGGTGGCTGCTTTCAGCGTGGTGTCACCCTGGCTCATGATATCGCCGGTACTGGTCAACTGACCGGTTGCCGAAGCAGTAAGGTTACCGGTTGCCAGCACGGAACCACTGTTCGCCCATCTGTCCGCCTGCACGGTGATATTCTGTCCCTGCGTGGTCCCTGCGGTATTCAGTGTTTTGCCCCGGAGGGAGAGGTCGTCCGCCGTCAGCCAGCGTCCGTGACTACCCTGTGAGAGGGTGTCGCCAGCAAGCGCCAGTGCACCGGCGCCCTGCAACAGGCCGTCACCATCCAGCGTGGTCGCCCTGACGCTCAGCGTGTCAGCGATGATTTTTCCCGGATTGCTGAGGGAGACAGCATTTAACATTAAACCATTATCACCGGTGATAAGCCCGCTGTTGCGGATGTCCGGTATATCCAGCGTCAGGTCTGCAGCACTGTACAGCGTGCCGTTCTGCTGATTATCAAGCCTCTGTGTGTTAACGGTGAGTGAGGCCTCCCCCTGCAACAGACCGCTGTTGGTCAGGGTCTGTGACTGTGTATTCAGGGCGGAACCAACAAGTACGCCGCTGCTGGTCAGTTCCGGCGCACTGAGGCTGAGCGACGGGGCACTGCTTTTCCCGCTGTGGGTGAGCTTTTCACTGGCGTTCAGGGTAAGGATGTCTCTGGCAGCCTGTGTTCCGTCAAGCTGTGCGTTCTGCACATCCACGCTGACACTGTTGCCCTGCGTCTGCGCAGTGGTCGTGGTCTTCAGACTGTTGCCTTTTACAGACACCGTGCCACCCGCACTGGTTTCACCCGCCAGTGTGGAAGACGCGCTGTCCAGCATGAGGTTACCGTCACTGTTTGTGACCGATTTTTCTGTGGTGGTCAGTGTGTCTGCAGAAGCCACAAGTTCCTTTGCCCCGGAGAGGGTACCGCTGTTGTTTATCTGCGTGGCACTGAGCGTCAGCACGTCATCGCTGACAAGTCTGCCGCGGTTTTCGAGTGTACCGCTGACGGTAACGCGGGCACTGTCTTTTGCACCGGCATCACCGGACAGTGTGGCATTGCGGGCGCTGATATCGAGTGTGCTGCCACTTTTAATACTGCCGGTGCTGGTCAGGTCAGTGGCGGTAACTTTCAGGCCATTCCCCTGGACGGTACCGGTATTACTGAATGTCCCGGTTTTCACCGTGGCATCGCGCCCGGCAACCAGTGTCCCACCGTTGTTCAGGCTGCCGGAACTGACAGTGAGTGTTTTCCCGGCAATGCTGCGGCCTTTCAGTGTGGTATCATTGGTGGTGGTAAGGGTGACATTTTCAGCTGCATTCACGGTCCCGGAAGTCTGGTTCAGGTGCTGTGCACTGAGCATGGCGTTCTGTCCGGCAGTCAGTTCACCACCGTTCTGTACAATCTGCCCGGATGAAGACAGCACCAGATTTTTATCCGTCACCAGACGGGGCTGATTCAGTGTCAGTCCCGTTGTCCCGGTAACGCTGAGATTTCCTCCGGCTTTGTTATCCCCTGAAAGTGAGACATCCGTTCCGGTTACGGTGGTATTGCCGCCGGCAAGGCTGTTCTTCAGGACCAGTTTTCCGGCACTGCTCAGTATGATATCGCCATCGCGGGCATAAAGGTTACCAAGATTAACCCCGACACCACTTTCAGTGGAGGTCAGATGAATACGCCTGGCGTACATTCCACCGAGCGCGCCGGTATCAACGGCAACTTTCGGCACATCACCTTCGCCCTTCAGGGCACTGACGCGACCATCTGCAGTTATCCGGTTAGCGCCTGCAGTGACAGTTAAATCCTTCGCATGAAGCGCGGCATTCACTTCCGTTGCACGGGCAATAATGGATACGGCATCGCTCCGGGTGCCGTCCAGGCCCGCGCCATTGATGGTGATACTGCCTTCAGTCACCTCCAGCGCCTGCAGGCTGCCGTCGGCATTCATCACAGGTCTGCCTGTGGTGAGCGTCGCGTGCGGCGTGTTGATAAAACCACAGCCGTCACAGGTGATACCATACGGGTTGGCAACCATCACATTCGCCGCTTTGCCGGCCACTTCCGTATAGCCCTGCAGCAGTGAACGGTTACCGCCGGTCACTTCGTTGATGATACCCTTCGCTTCCCCGCCCGCTTTCAGGTTCGGGTTATTCTGTATCAGTCCACCAAGCTGCGTCGGATTAAGCTTACCGGTGGCATTATTGAGAATCAGCCCTTCCTTCCCGACGTTGTAATCCGTAAACCGGTTATGCGAAATCCCGGCCCCGTTCGGCGTGGCAATGTTCACGACCGGCACACCATTTGCCGCTTTATCCATTCCGGCCCCGTTTTGTGGGGTGATGACGGCCCCCACAGCCGGTAACAACGGCTGCCCGGCGATAATCGTACTGATAAGGTAACTCAGCAGGCGGTAAGTGAAGCGAACGGGAGGCTGATGCATGGTAATAATCCCTTAAAACGCGACGGCAACGCGCCAGTAAACCGTGAGATGGTCAGGGGCAAGCCAGTCCGGGTAAACAAGAGGCAGTCCGGCAGTGAACGAACCGGAAACATGGCCACTGGTGGTGCTGAGCCCGGCAGCAGCACCCCACAGCGTGCCGGACGAGTACGGGTCATCTCTGTCAGAGTGCAGCCAGCCACCGTCCAGTGCAGTCACTGCACGGACAGTTCCCACATATGGCAGGGAGAACAGAGACCAGGACAGCTCATTTCGCAGATAACCACCGTTATTACCGGAGATATACTGCTCCTTAAAGCCACGCACTGAACTCTCGCCCCCGAGGCTCAGTTGTTCCACACCATGAAGACGGTCCGGTGACCACTGGGCATAAGCGCTGGTCAGCCACCACACCCTGTCCGTGACGGGGCGCTGAAAACTGGCACTCACCGACCATTTCCGGAACTGATTTACGGGCAGGTCTCCCCTTTTCCCGTGGTCGCTTTCTGCGCCGAACCAGGGCATCCCCCGTGTGAATACCGGATTCAGTGTTCCGACACCCCCCAGAAACTTGTGTGTGTGATTCAGCCCGACAGAAAATGAAGTGAGTTTACGGCTGCTGCCCTGAAGCAGAACATCATCCAGATAATTGTTAATAATGCGGTGCTGCAGACCTCCGGTCAGTGCTGTCTTCATGTCCCCGTTACGGAACAGGACATGCGACAGTCCCAGCCGGTGAGTCTGCAGGTCTCCCGTGGAACGCCACCGCCAGCCCCGGTTATCAATGGTGCTGAGGTAATCACTCCATGAATACGTGTAATCCACCAGGGTATAGCCATACGGCAGACTGACACCGGCGGCAAAATTCCTCGCATCATGTGACACCGAAAAGTCACTGCTCCGTCCCCCGCTGACAAACCAGTTGTCAGCCAGCCCCAGAGGATTATTAAAGGAAAGGGCACCATTTAACTGCCCCGTACCGGTATTCTTCTGTCCGCTGTTGTCGATGCCCACGCTCCCTGTGACAGGCCATTCCGGCGATGCCGTCAGTGTCACCACCGACCATCCCTCACGGTCACCGGGCGATATTTCAATCTGTACCGACTCCGTACGCAGACGATTAATCTGCTCCATCCCCTGCTCAATATCCCGCAGGTTCAGAACCTTTCCCTCCATTCCCGGAAAAACCATCTTCAGGGTGCGGCCAGGAAGGTCAGCGCCTTCCGCCCGGATTTGCTGCAGCCTGCCTTCCATGACCGTTATGTGCAGTACGCCCCCTGAAAGGTCCTGCTCTGTCAGAAAGGCCCGGCTGGTGATATATCCCCGGCGTATATAGCCGTCCGTCACGGCATCCGTGACCGCGGTCAGCCCCGTGATATTCAGACACTGATTCACCCACGGTGCCACCAGTCTGTCGGTTTCTGCAGACGTCAGTCGGGTGGCCCCACTGACAACAATGCGTGACACCGTAAAGCAGGGACCTTCAGTACCGGCAGACGTTTCCGGAGACGGCGTGATGGTCAGCGGCGCACTGCGCTCCAGCGCATCACGCTGACGCTGGTTTTCATCCAGCAACTGCTGCTGTTGCTGCTGAATTGCACTGCGGTCACCCGGAGACAGCATGGCTGCCGGAGACGAAAATGAAAGAATGCAAAGGCAGGGGAGGAGGGAAAAATAGCGTACCACCTGAGATAAGGTACGGATCCTGAATGCGTACTGACCGGAAACCATACCAGGCAACAAATTTCTGTTCGCCAGTAAGTTATCCTGCCGGTGCTGCATATTCTCCTCGTGGGGTATCCAGTGTAAATTAACGTAAGCGGAATGTCAGTGCTGAAATTTACACCAGATAAAAAACATACAGAAACAATCCTGTTATGTAAAATCCGGGGAAAATATCAGAAATGTGATCGGAGTTGTATTTTTCGGAGGGGAAATGGAAAACAAACATCCGTATGGTAAAAAGGATGCTTCCTGCGGAGTAACAATCCGGGACACAACGCAAGTTCCAGTTCAGGTGTTGTGAATTTGAGTAAAAATAATCGTAACTCTCCGGAGAACCGGAGCTTTCCCGAAGCGGCGTATTCTTATAAATGGAAATCCCTGCAGGTAATCACTCTGCCCGATAGCAGCATAATTTGCCTGTTAATCCTCATCCCCGGAGGCAAGCTCTGAAAACCACTCAGGGTGTTCACTGTATGCCACATTCAGCGCATCCCAGGAGACGTCCGCATAAAAACTGTCCCGCAATTTGCGGGTAACCACCTCTGCCAGTCGGTTCCGGTTATCCGCCTGTCCGGCATAACCTCTCTCTGCCAGCCACTCATTCAGTTCATGTCCCAGAGACAGATTGATAAAATCGTAATCGGACCTTGCCATTCCCGTTTCCTTTGCACATTTTTTTCAGACACGGGAATAAAGTATAAAAAGCGGCACTCTGCCCCTGTCAAGGTGAAATCTGCCCTTCATCGCAATGTCAGAGATGGTATGCCGGTATTTTGCGGGTTGTTCCCGTCAGGTTATCGCTCGCTTCCACGGACGTTGTCACCACCGGCATTCCGCTCTTTCTCAGTCTCAGGATATCAGCCGCAATGCGCTGACTACCAGACCAGAACAGCCCGTCCAGTGCAGTCACCAGTAAACCGGCTTCCAGCGCATACTTCAGCCGTTCACGGGGCACTTTCACTTCCCGGGCAATCTGCTGATATGGCGATGATGTATTTTCATTCCCAACCATCCGGCGAATACGATGAGACAGATGATACCGGAATGTATCCGGTACACCAGAAAGACTGGCCTTCAGGCTGTACACGCAGCCAAACCGTTTATCGTTGAACACCACATTTTTCTGGCTGAGGCCCCATTCTTCCCGAAGCGCGGCAATCAGTTGTGGTGTACGAGTAAGCAACAAGCGAAAAGGCAGTTCAAAACTGGTGACGTAATCCACATTCAGCAGGGCAATACGCAGCCGTTCTTCTGGTCCGGCCTCTGTCAGCCGACACTCCTCCAGAACATCCTGCCACTGCCGGCGAAGGCGTGGAGATTCATTCCGTTCGGTAAAAGAGTATTTATCCGCCAGATAGTCAATTCGTGTACGCATACTGAAGAGCATTCCGTATAAAGATTCAGCTGGCAAAACTTTATCAGTCCATAAAAATCAACGGAAGCGCAGATGGTTCACACGTCCATTACCAACTGATTGTTGTCACAACCGGTAACACAAAGGACTGAACGACTGTTTTTAACAGCGGTGTTGCGTCATCCACCACCGTGAAACAACGCTGTGCAGGGAATCGTCCGCATCCCCATAACGGTCAAACATCGTGGCGTTGACAGAATGACCGACGAAAAGCCAGAAAGCGCTGATTCACTGAGCTGTAATCAATGTACAGCGCTGTACCGGACGATGGGTAATGGCGGTCACAACCGGTAACCCCAGAGACAATGCGACTGTTTTTAACGCAACATACTGACCGGATGTATCACCCCGGGCAACCCGAAAACACCTTTCCACCCGGCATTGTCCGCCAGCACTTATCACCTGCCAGCTATGTTGCAGTAAATCCACCACTTGCGAACATTGTTCATCAACTGTGACACTGGCTCGCGGGTGACAAATACTCGTCTGGCTGAGCAGCAACAGGCATCGAATTGTTGCTCCTCCATGTTGTTCCCGCAACCAGCGTAATACCACCGACGATGATGGACTGGCAGTGTGATTGCTCTCAGTAATACGTTCATGCAGTTGTCGATAAAAGGAAGTGCAGAATGCATGAATCTGTTGCCCGTAGATGTTTCCTTCTGTCGAATGGAGTATGAAGTGGACTGCCAGCAGACGCGGCCAGTGGTCAACAGCATGTTGAATAAAACGCCGGATGTCTCCCGGCTCTGAAATTAAGGCTTCGGTTATTTGCACGAAATGTTCCTTTTCAAACCCTGTTGAATTTTGTCAAACCGGTGCAGACACGCAGGAAAGCACGCCAGCACCGGTGTAATGCCAGTTATAATCAATAAGAATGGAATGACGAATCAGTCAGGAAATGATGACTAACAGTTGGCTGACCGGAGGGTGTCAGCGGAAAGATAAGCGGGAGTGTCGCCAGCACCAGGGACAGGGCTGATTTCCACAATACCAGCGCTGGCATTTTGCACATTGCCAACGTACTGGCATCACAACACGTTTCATGCTGCTGCTCCTCGTGATTCCTCAATTCGTTGTTGCATCCACTGCTCCACTTCACTTTTGTACCAGCGGCTGCTGCGCCCCAGTTTGATGGGTTTAGGAAAATGCCCTTCACTGATCAGCCTGTAAAACCATTTATCGGTCATGCCGGTGAAACTGGTGATGTAGTTCATGTCGATCAGGGGATCGTCGGCACGCAGCCATACGCTGTCGTGGCTTGTTGTGGTCAACATGGTCAGAATGTCCTCAGTGAGATTTATGAAGAATGGGGTAATACGGGGAATGGGATGGCGTGCTGCTTTCAGCACTGCCAACCGGGATTGCCGGCAAGGCAACGGGCTTCCGGATCGCACACTCCACGGCGATCGCGGGCGAAATCACTGAACGCCCAGATAAGGTCCTTAAACAGGGCTTCGCAGTCCGGTGACCGGCGATCCAGTACCACATCCCGGGTGATCTGCTTCTGGTACGGCTTTGCTTCACCTGGTGACGCGAAACCCAGCACATTACTCCAGGCATCCAGTATCAACCGATCCAGTTCGGGGCCGTCGAAATACTCCTGTCTGACGCACAGCACCACGTGGTATTCCGGCTTTTCCGGATGACGGGTCAGGAGCCAGCAAAGGTCGCGTCCGGGTTTCGCATTCATCAGCGCACTGACGGTTTCGATAAAATCCATACCAAACCAGGTCTGTCTGCTGTTGAAGGCGTTGTCATGTTCCCACGGCAGACGAAGCAGGATCCGCCGTATCCGTGAGCCGGACTGCTCACGCAGCGCACGCTCAAGGACGCCGATGACTTTGTTCTGATAAGATGGCCAGAAGGGTGCCAGGCTATAGTCGAAATAAGGAATAGCATTCATAAGATATGTTCCGTTATGCGCAGCCCACAATGCGTCCTGCCCGTGAATGAGCTGACGTGTTATGGCTTGCGGATGAGATTGATGGAATAAGTGAAGAACCGGAGCAGAACGGGAAGACAAGGAACAAAACACCGGATGCAGGTTCAGGATGAATGATCTCCGTTGACTTCAGTTCACATCATTAATCAAGGCGGTAAGTTTTTACCGACGGAGTGTTTCCAGGAGCGAAGGCTCAGGCCTTAAGCTTCAGAAGTGAGGCTTACGAGGACGCCCTGCAGCAGGACGTTCAGGAACTTCATTGCAGCCGTAAGCACACAGCCCGTCTTTTTGCTCTTCTTTCGCCAGATAATGCAGGGCACCGCGAATATTATCGATGCTTTCAGGATCGTTGTGGCGCACAGGAATGTTGATGTTGTATGCATAATGCGGCTGATATGTACAGCGGTGCGCCGAACCACAGTTATACGTAATTGCCTGCCAGCATTCCGCTATCCGCTCCGCAAAGGGATATATTTTTTTAACCCTCTGACGATCGATCCAGAAAACGACATGCGCATGAAAACCATGATCAGCCGTCCATTCAATCACCCAGAAGAAACCAACGATATTTTCAAATTGTTCCACCTGCTCCAGCAGCATACGCAACTGCAATTCAAGCCAGCGATGATCAGGTTGTAAGAAATCGGGCGTATCTTTCCTGTAGAAGAAATCCATCCGTAAGGCCCGCAGGCAGGAATAGCGTGCCATCATTTGATTGATGTGATTGTCAAGTAAAGCGGTAAAAAACCAGTTTGGTGTGTAAGATTTAGGCATGTTGATGACTCCTGAAAGTTAATGATGTTTTAAGCTCTGTGAGCGAATTAATGCTTTCGCTCATAATCAGATCTAAAACGGTAATAACTTACAGATGGTATTTATCAGGCATGCTGTAGCAGAATGGATACGACGGGTTATTAACGATACGCAGCATTATGCAGAAAGAAATGGATTATCTGATGGTATTAGCTAAAGAGATGAGATAAACGAGGAGCGAATAAAATACAGAATCAATAAACATCACGAAATACTGCAAAACACGCGATAAAAACCCACTACCAGGAGATTAAGAAACATATTACGACCAATAACATCATAAACTACAAACTTGCTCTCAGTGAGTCTGAAAAAACGTGTACAAGGCCAACGCAATAAACTTATACGCCCTCATCCAATCTGTTCTTAAGGACATGAACGTTAACCGCACACATTACCAGAGTAAAAAATACCACTGGCATGATTTTTACCCTGCATCTTAAACAATACAACCCGAAACAAACATAATCAGGTATCTCTCCTGTCAATTTCATTGTTTATCCAGCTCTGTTAATCGTTACAGAATCATGGATACCTTATCAAAGAGTAAACATCCAGTTAATCAGTAATGACAAAAGAATTGATGTTCATCAGAATAGTTAAAACACTTCAGATAAACAATTATCGTTAAGTAAATACAGTTCATGATGGATAAGATTAAAATCAATTACTGTTTCAGTGAAGACTGATAACAGATGAATATCATCAGTAGAATGGTAGAGGATAACTTATCTGAGTATCGTATGAATTACAGTAGTTATGCCTAATGAAGAAGGAAGTGGATATTATGATAATGGTGACAATGAAGATTAGACAAAGAAGAGTGTGAGTAAAGACAGAGTGAATATAATTATAGTAATAAGCCTAAATTAAAATTATCCATGTTTAATGGGTAAAAATGAACAACTCTCCGTTCTGAATATATCCCTGACAGAACTGTTTCCTTACAAAAATTAGATAAATTCTTTCTTATTCAAACCTGAACAACATCTTTTGTCAGCGACAGAAAATATGAACTATCTTTAAGCCACATCATTCTCCCGTAAAAAGGGAGTCGATGTGGCAAAATCATTAGTGCCCCTTAGCCAGATATTGTTCCATTTCTTCTTCCGGCACCATTCCACCTCCCGTCGCCCACACCAGATGAGTGGCATTACGCAGTTGTTCTGCGCTGAAACCGTGCATCTGTTGGTAACTTACTGATGCGCACACGCGCTGAGGCCCGGCCATACCCGCCAGTGCCGATGGTTCAAGACGAATACCTTCTTCCTGCGCCAGCCAGCCAAGCATGTCATACATGGTTTGATCGCTAAGGGTATAGAAGC
>PPYE01275545.1_pt1 | contig 22375 bp, 29 predicted proteins | sample 1559881 | NCBI WGS metagenome assembly PPYE01 (sample SAMN08240022, study PRJNA423297) | Human gut metagenome, whole genome shotgun sequencing project.
GGTATCAAACCTGTCCGCAAAACACCGACCTATGCCCTGTATTGTACACCGCTCAGGGAGGAAACGCATCCGAGTTTTAAGGTGGACACTGAGAAGAACCTTTGGATAGACTATGCCGAAGGCAGGGGCGGAAGCATCATCGACCTCTGTATGCGTATGGAGGGATGCACGCTATCGGAAGCCATCCGTCGTTTGGGGCAGAACGCTCCCGATGATGGTACCTATAGTTCTTGTAATGGCTTCGCACCAAACAACACCCAGCCTGTGATGGCTGTAAATGGAGCAAGGAGACTGATAGAAATATCAGACACCCTGCCGCCACATTTACAGGATTATCTTACGAAGGAACGCTGTATCAACTTGGAAAAGGCTATGCCTTTCCTCAAATGTATCAGCTATGAGGTAAGGAGCAGACTCTATCAAGCCATCGGCTTTGCCAATCTCTCTGGCGGCTATGAGCTTCGGGACGACAAGACGTTCAAGGGAACGATAGCCCCGAAGGGCATTACTCCGATATTCACGGATAGAACGGAGCCAGTATGTATCTTTGAAGGCTTCATGGACTTCCTCTCCTCCCTTTCGATGAAAGAAGAGATTACCAACCACTGCCTTGTGATGAACTCCGTGAGCAACGTGGCAAGGACTATCCGTTATTTGAATGACCGACACCTCACCCATATCCGTGCCTTCCTTGACAATGACGAAGCAGGACGGAGGACTGTTCAAGATTTCATAAAGGCAGGCTTCCATGTTGAGGACATGAACATACATTACAAAGACTTCAAGGACCTCAACGAATATCATGTCAGCTGTGTCCGTGAGCAGCAGAAACGGAAAGCGCAGGAACAGACACACATATCAATTACAGGACAAAACAAGAAATCAAAACAAGTTAAACTTAAAATGAAATAGAAATGGAAAAGGAAACTATGATGAGCGACAAAGATCTTTCATGGTTCTTGGGTGTGGAAGATGAAACAGAGAACGAATCTATTTCACAAGAAGCGACTGCGATTCCTGAAAGAGAAAGACCAACAAACAAGCAGGACACAGAGAATACCATGCACTCCGAGCCTGCACGGAATACTAAGAGTGCAACTATTCAAAGACGTATCAGTGCCAAGATGAGAAAGAAAACACTTGAAGCCTACAAGCAAGCCTATCTTGTGCCGACCAAGTTAAACAACCGTAAGGCGGTCTATCTGAGCAGGGAGACACAGGAACGTGCCGACTTTATTGTGCGTAGGTTAGGCGACAGGGGTAGCAACCTTTCAAGCTTTGTTGAGAACATCGTGCGTCAGCATCTGGAGGAATATGGTGAGGACATAGAGGAATGGAGAAGATTGTAAACCACAAGGAAAAGGGTCTACCTTTTCTTCTTCGGCTTAGTTCTCTGTGAGAATGCCACGAATGCAGTTAGTCATAGAATGCACGGCATTCGTTTTTAGGCTATAAAACGTTTTAAGTGTAAATGGTTTGTTCGGTAGCATTGCAAGACGTCAGTTTGTACCCACAAACTGCTCTTGCTCCTCTCGTCAGACTATCGGGGAGATAAGACCGTAATCACTCCGTTCTCATCGGTCAGTATTCGAGAATTAAGAGACAATGAATCATCTATAATGATTAACTTTCAAAGAAACTTATATGAACAGATATAATAAAAAGATTGCCAAATGGCAGCAACAGAATAAGGAAGAGCAGAAGATGAACAAGACAGAGTTCATCAAGGTAAGATGTACCTTAGAGGAAAAGCAACGTATTAAGTCAAAGGCGGAAAGTGCGGGACGTAAGTTCTCCGATTACTGCCGTGAGATACTCTTAAATGGAGAGGTGGCAGCCGTTCCCAAGATGACCGCCAATGAAAGGGAAGCCATTTGTATACTTCAGCATACAGGACGGTTCTATGGGCAGGTTTCCAACCTCATCAAGGTCAAGGACGAGGATTGGCTACATATCACAAAGAACCTTTCCCTATGTGCCAAAGAGGCATTTAAGCGATTTTACGACCCCAATTTTCGTGTAGACGATGAGATATATAAGGTCTTAAATATGAGAAGAGATGATAGGAAAGTGTAAGGCGATAGCGCATGGCAGCACGGCTTTAGACTATATTTTCAGAGAGGGCAAACTCGGTAGTCGGCTTGCCTTCCATAATCTTTGCAGCAGGGAGCCAAAGACTATCTACGAAGAAATGAAGATGGTCAGCGATTACAACACACGGTGCAGGAATAAGTTCCTCCGCATTGAAATCGGTATAGCACCACAGGACGAGAAAAGGCTGCCTGTATCCGAGCTTATGGGAATAGCCCATCTGTTTGCCAAGCGAATGGGACTTGACAACCACCAATGGGTGGCGGTAACGCACAAGGACACCGATAATAGACACATTCACATCATTGCCAACCGTATCAGCCTTTACGGAGAAGTCTATGACACCACTTTTGTGAGCAACAGGGCAGCAAGAGTGGCGGAGGAAATAAGTCGCTCGAAAGGCTTGATCATTGCGAAGGAAGTAAAGGCGGAAAGACAACACCAAAAAGCAAAGACCAATCCTACGAGAGAACAGACCAAGCAACAAATACAGAAGATTTGCTATGCCCTACTTGAAAAATACAAAGGTACAGGTGTTACGGGGCATTCTATGTTCCTTTATGAATTGAACAAGAAGGGCATTATTATAGAGCGCATGAAGAACAAGCAAGGTAATGTCTATGGCTTGAAATTCTCATACGCAGGGCAATCCTTCAAGGCTTCCGAAATCGGCAGGGAGTTTGGCTACCGTTCCCTGCAGAAGAACTTTGAACCAACCAACAAGGAAGAATCAAAGATGCCACACCAAACAATACAAAAGCCGACAGGAAGGAAAGAACAACCTGATACTGGTTATCAACTCGTACCTCCAAGCCGTTCCTCTATCTCACGAGAAAATGACACCTCACAAGTGCAGAATCCTATTAGTACAATGGCAGACACCATTGTTAGCACAGCCGATGAACTGATGGAAGGGTTGGGCGATTTGATTACACCAACTGTACAGGGCGATGACTATGCCGAAGCAGCGTGGCAGCGCAAACTCAGAAATCAAGCCAACAGAAAGAAGAAGCGAGGACGAGGATTATAATCCCATTACAGCGACAAAATCAGCATTACAAAAAGTGCGGAAAGAAGAATATCTCATTAAAAACGCTTGTTATTCGGTGACAAAGTATTATCTTTGCAAACAGAATAACAAGCGTTCTTTGTTAGGCAGAAAACAGCGAAGCCAAGTAGCTCGCTCGTTTCCAAATCGTTACCAGTTTAGTTATACCAATAAGGTAACTTATTTATTTTCAATTAGATACATTTTGATGATTATCTTGTTAGGTAAAATAAAGGATTGTTTCGCTTTAATTTTAATGTTTTCTGGTTTGGCATATCCCATGTGATACCTTTTGCTCGAACTTTATCCTTGAGAAAAGGGCGATAACATACACGTATGAAGAATTGGAAATATGACATAAGCGTTATATTTTGAGGTACATGACCAAAAGTGTTAATTATGCGTTGGCGGATATTTGCTAAATTATTATCCGTGTAGGTAACTATCAAGAAACGCTGTTCCAAGTTTAATTTATTTATCAAGTAAGTCGTTTTCCCAGATCCTGCGACTGCAAGCATTAAGCGTCTATCCATCTTATTGCATCTTGTATATATTGAGGAACAACAATTGTATCAGCTTTATTCTTCAGCAACAAATATGCTGCTTCTGCCTTATTCTTAAGCATATAATCCACGGTGGCTAATCTACGTCCATAAGTTTGAAATTCGCTATCGCATATAGCTTGATTCTCTTGATAAATACACACTTCGAAAGTATTCCTTGTGTTATCTGTATCTGAATAAATCTTGATATTGGGAAACTGATTTTGGGTATAATCCGAGTAATTATTTGTTACATTAACAGCATAATCATGATCATTGTCGGTTATTACCGCTACTTTATTATTCAATAATTTTGCTATATCCAAATATCTTTTGAAGCATTTTCCGCCAACAGCAATAACCCCTATTCCACTTGAAGAAAGTTCTTTAGCAACCGTTCTTTTATACAAAGCCTCCATTAAAATAAACTCCGCATCTCCTTCTACCAAGATGGATTTCGGAGATAATACAAATTGTAACATATTATTATCTGGAGCCTTTATGAAAAAATCAGCGGTATCATCAGGTAAAGCCCCCAAACTAACAACATTGGTAGATGAACTATTAAAAAGCAGACATTTTTTTAGGTTTAATCTTGTAGCAATAAGGTTGCAATGAGTAGAGATAAAGAGCTGTCGATTTTGAGATCCTCTTATAAGTTCAATGAGTTCCAGCATCTTTGTATAGCTCAAATGATTTTCCGGTTCTTCAATCAATACTGCATCAATACTATTAACTGCCCTGTTTATAGAAAGTTCTGTTTTTATAAAGCACTGAGTCCCAGTTCCCTTATTTTCTAATGGAATATCATTCTCTAAAAGTGTAATATCCGTTTCTATATTATCATCTGCCGATTCCCTAATAGCAAAGCTATAAGGTTGTATTAAAACGTTATATTGAGCTAATGTCTGAGCTTGGAAACGAATTTTACTGTCCTTGTAGGCAAACCTTGCATTCACACGTTGTACATCGGTCAACTGCGCATGATAAATATCATTCACATAGTCACGCATGGCACGAGGGCTACCTATTGTAGAATTGTCAATGAAGATATTATTTAGTTTTTTCGTGTAAGCATTAAATGATTCGCCTGCAAAGGTTTCAAATGTGATTTTATAAAATTCCAAGGGAAAAGAAACATCTGGGTTTTGTAATAATTGGGCTACCTGTTGACTATAATCATCATTGAGTGCACAACATAGCCTGATACCTGAACATAAAAGACCGAGACTATTGTTCATACCTTCTAATAACGGATCGGGGTGATTGGAAAAGTAGAGTTCCACATACATCTCTGGAATATTGTTCAAATCTCGATTTCCATTCATATATTCATGCATGGTTTCAATATTAAAAAGTTTGTCGAGACCAATATTTTCGATACGTGTTCTACTTCCACGAGCAACAATATCTATCGCTTGCAGAATTGTGCTCTTTCCTGATTCATTATCTCCAATAAAAATATTGATGTCAGGATTTACGTCAAAAACCAGATCTTTGAATCTTTTGAAATTATGTAGTTTTATTTTTGTTATGACGATCATTTGTTTTTTTACTATTTATATTATTTGCAAAGTTACTCATTCATAACAAGAAAGGCGAATAAAACAGCAAGAAAACGCCTCTTGCGGAGCATAAAAATGTCGCAAGAGGCGTGTTTGAAAATCAGGGTACATAAAACAGAGCAAACTCCACCCTTCGTCGTTTAACCAGTCCTCTGAGGACTTTGCCCTTATATCGGCAGAAAGAGATAAATTCACGGTAGAAATTTCTGTCGCCCGACTCTATCTTCCGCAGTAATTGGCTCTTGGGATGTTTGCCGTATCCCAGCAACCTGCCTGCTCCTATGTTGTAGGACAAAACGGCAAGCATCAGGGCATCCCTCCCGTAGTCCTTGAACATCATCAAACGCTTCATCAGGTCAGCCCGAAGCAGAGAGTCCGCCTGCCGTTCCGTCATCGCTGCCGTGAACCGCTCTCCGGGCAGAAGCCGATGTCCGTAACCTACATAGGGATAATCCTTCCAAGAATGTAAGCCCTCGAAGTACTTGATGCAGACAACGGCACGCTCGAACGGCGGTAGTGAAAAGAGAGCCTTTCCGCCCTCCTGAGCGGAAAGGCGGAAGCAGGATAGGCAAACAAGGCAGAACAATAAGGCGAGAAGTTTACTTCTTGTCCCCATTCGTTTTCTCCTTTTCCTCGTCCTTTTGACTGTTGAACTCAAACGAGAGTTTCACCATCTGTCCGAAATTATCCTCCACATACACATCTATCGTCTGCTGGTCAGAGGAAGCAGAGGTGTAGTATAGCCTGAACACCTCTTTTGTAAGAGGGTAACGGTCATTGGGTTTGAACACCGTGCCATCGTCCATCTTCAGCCGTCCCTTTCCATCAGGCTGAAAGTATCTAATGGTATAGCGTGCGTCTTCAAACCGTCCCTGCCGTTTGAGCGTACAGCGTATCTCCGCCGTCTGTCCCTTGACGATGTGCTTCTGCACCGGCATCGTCTCTACCGTGAACGGGTACGCCTGCTGAATATCCAACTCGTGATTACAAGCAGATAGACAAAACCCCGCGAGGGCAAGCACCCCCATTACCCATATTGTGTTTATAATTTTCTTTTTCATTGTTCGTTACATTTTAATATTATACACTTACACCTGCCTTTGAGACAGCAGATAGTCATTCAAATCCTTATGGTCGGCATACAGGGAGGAACGGTCGATGACTTTATCCCCGAAACTGTCGCGCAGCTTTTGAAAAGCCCTTTGCCCCGCCTCGTCGTTGTCGAGATAGCATTCTATCCTTTCATAACCCTGCAAGACTTTCACCGCCTTCTCCACATTGGAGACGGAGTTTAGCACAAGCCAATCCGAAGCGATGATACCTAATTGCATAGCCGAGAGGTAATCCATAAAGCCCTCGAATACGGCACATACCTCCGAGCCGTTACGCTTCAAGGAAATGTCCTTTGGCGGTATACTGCCCTTGAAAAAGCGGTTGCGCAATTCCAATCCTCCGGCATCGTTGCGAAAGCCGATGGCATAGTACCGTTTGCCATGCACCCGGTATCGAACCTCCTCGCAGTTTGGGATGGCAACGTGGGCATTGATGCCTCTTTCTTTCAAGTAGCCCAGCAGTCTGGCATCTTGCAACGGGCGTACCCATATATCCTCGAAGATGGGTTCTTTCTCTTCATTCCTTTGTGGACGTTCTATTATGGAAAGCGGACACGTTCCGCTCTTTGCGATGAATGCCGCCCGCAGGAGAAAATCCTCGCTTCCGATGAACGCTCCTGCCAAGTCGAAGATGTCGCCACCTTTGCCCGTCCCGAAATCGAACCAAACATTCTTGGCGATATCAACCTTGAAAGAGGGTGTCCGCTCCGTGCGGTACGGAGCGGAATACCACAAGGCATTTCCTTTCTGTTTAGTCGGATGAATCCCCATTGCGCTGAGGAAGTCCGCAATGGGAATCTCTCTCATCTGTCGTGCATCCATCAGTCCAGCATGATTTTCAGTCCGACACCGTACTGGGCATGGAAACGCTCCGTAGAGCCTCCCCATAGGCAACGTTCCCTGCCATAGAGCAGCAGTACAAGGTGGTCACTCAGATAGGTCTCCGCCTGTAGGGTGATTGCCCCACCGTAGATAAAACCGTCTTTATTGCGTAGTGTCGAGCCGTCAAAGAGCCGTTTCTCTCCGCCATTGACCGTCTCATAGCCCGCCAAGGCGGAAATACCTGCTGACAGGAAAAAGGTCTTGCTTCCGTCCGAAAGCACCCCAGAGAAGAAACCTCCCTCGCCCGTGAACTGCTCCACAGGTATACGCCTTTCCCGATAGGGATGGTACCTTCGGAGATACTCCGCCCCGAACACCCATTGGTGTCCGCCTTTGGTGTAGGTGGCGAGCGCAGCCCCGAACGTATAGCCCGTCTCATTCTTGGAAGAGGAAGAATAAAAACCGTCCGCCATGCCTGCGGTCAGGCGTATACCTTCCATCTTGGGCAGACAACGCTGGGCGTGCGCCTGCCCTGCAAAGAGGGCAAGCGACACGACAAACAGGAAAAATGCGAGCTTTCTCATATCACTTCACTTTGAGTTCGTTGATTTCCCTCGCACGCACAAGGTCTTCATTCTCCACGACAAAGGATTGGTGTCTTCCGCCGTTCTTCTCGTGCATCTCCACAATGAGATGCTTGTCATCGGGGATGGTGAACTTTTGCAGGGTGAATACCGTGCGTTCGCTCTTCTGCCCCGCCACGCAGGTGGTGTAGTTGTAGGCACGCAGCGGAAGCAGCACCTGCTCCTGCATGGCCGTCTGTTTGGCGACCTTCTTGTCCACAATCTTGAACGTAATGAAGTCAATGTCGAACGGCACGTTGGACTTGTTGCGCAGTTCCGTATGGAAGTACAGCAGTCCGTTGTGCGAGTACAACCCTCTGAGCAGGTACTGGATACCGAAAGACTTGCTGCCGATGTGCTTCACCGTCCGCTTGTCCTCCTTGTGAATGGATTTCATGATGAGCCTTACCAGCATCGGGCTTTCGCTTCCGAGTTCCTTGAGATAGACCTCCATTGCGTTGTTCGGACGGTTTACGCTCTCCCCATCGTGGATGAAGTCCGCCATCTCCACATTGAGTAACAGCGGCTCGTTGGCATACTTGACATTGAAGGTGTAAAATGCACCGTCTTCGGTGATGACGCTCATGTTCGTCTCTTCGTGGAAGTCCTTGACCGTCGCCTTCACACGGATAACGTTCTCCGCTCCGTCCGCCTTTCCCGCAATGAGATTGGGCGAACCCAAATCTACATAGCGGACGGCAGAGGGGAAGATGATGTGCACTGTCTTGTCATAGGTGATTTCCAGACCGTGAGGCGGTATCATCCGCTCAAAGGCAATTTTGCGAGTCAGCCCTTGATAGAGGTCTCCCGTTGAAGTTGTTTCCTGTGCGTTGGCACAGACTGCGCCCAGTATCAGGGCGATGGCTAAAACTGTTCTTTTCATTTTACTTTGGATTAAAGTGGTGAATAATAACTGTGAATTATTTGTTGTCCGGTTGATAGAGCAATACCTTGTAACCAGCCTTCAGATGCACCTTGATGGTACGCATCTTCTTGGCAAAGTATTGGCTCGTCCCCTGTATCAGTCCTTTGCCGAGGTCGGCGGCAAGCTGAGCCCCCGCATCGGTAGAGAAGTTCATACTGCTGCCTGCGGAAGTACCCATTCCTGCGACAATCTCCTTGGCGGCACTGCGTTCCATCGAGTCGGGGATGAATATCCCAGCCTGTCCGTCCGTATCGTACACCGCCAACTCCACGGGGATGATATTCCCGTGATATTCCAGCGAAGAGATGAGTACGTTCAGGCGTTCACCCTGTATCTTCGCCACGCCGACCACCGAGGTGTTCCGAGGGATTTCCTTGCCGGATACCTGCATCGGTTCCAAGAGACGGAAACGTACCGTTTGCCCGTCCGTAACCGTCTGCCGGGTGTGCACACAGGCGGAAATGGTATTCTTCTCCGTCAGCGGGGTTGTTCCGATGGCGGTATGGAACATGTAGTTCCTCTCCTTGACATATTCGGAGCGGAAAGTCGAGTCGCTCATCGGCTGTGCCAGAGCCGACACCACTTGACCGCTCACCTGCCTGACCGGAAACGCCACCGCCTTTCCATTGCGGCTTGCGGAGACCGCTTTCCTTTCGGAAGCCGTCTCCCCGTCCGATGCCAATGGCATATTGGAAGAGGACTGTCCACCACCCGCTGGCATATACTTTGCCGCCAACTGATAGGACTTTTCAAGTAGTGCCATCTGGTCATTCACGGTTATGGCGGGCGACTGCTGTTCGCTGCTCATACGGTTTTCCAACTCCTCCAGACGGGCACGCAATTCTTCCTTTTCAGGGTCTTCCCTCGGTGCATCATAGAAACTTCCGAGCGTGCGGTTGATGTCTTGGTAGGCTGATGCAGAGGCGTGAAAGCCGTCTTGTGGAGCAGCAGTGCGAGAGCCGAAGCCGTTTTCTCTTTCCGACAAATCCGTCTTTAATGCCAACTCTTCGGAACTCTGCTCCGGTTGTCCTCCTGTCATCTCCCCGAACATGGAACTCAGACTCTGCATCGCGCGGCTGCGCTCCTGCTCTTTCTCCTCCATCATCTCCTTCTCGTAGACTTTCTTCTTATCACCGATCAGTTCAGCTGCTGTCGGGTCGGGCACTTCCGTGTTGAAGCCCTTTGCCTGTTTCTGCCCTTCTTTCTCCGAAGGAGCGAAGATGAGCCACATAGAGCCTGCAAAAAGCAGGAACATCAGGGGGTAAATGATAAACTTCTTTCGCCTTTGTCTCTCTTCCTCCGTCAGCTCAGGCGAGGTGCTCGCATTGGAGGCTGTCTTTCTTTTGAATGGGAACATAATCGTAATACTTTAATAGGTTGATACTGTCGTTGGGATAGAGCCGCCTTACTTCAGGGGCTTCGATATGCTCGATTGCCGGTAACGTTTCCTCTTCGGAGTCTCCGTCGGAGAAGAGGCGGTACAAACCGTTGAAGAAAACGTAGTTGGCAAGGAAGGCGAAGAAAAGAAGCATCGTCAGAACGACATACAGCCTCAAATGAGTGGGGATGCGTCCGCACAGGCGGCGGAGTCTTGCCTCCGCTCCCTCCTGCATCATTCGGAACAGACTTTTCTTTTTCATCGCTTACGGGTACTGATGTCCTTGTTCTCCACAATCTCAAATCCTTCGATATTGAAGCCATTCGGATTGTCATCGCTGCGGCTCGTATTGAGCAGGCGGCATACGGTCACGAGACTGCGCTCGGTCACGTTGGTCGCACGGATAATCATCTGTCGGGCATACGTCCGTACCGCATAGGGATAGCGGTCGAAGTCACAGAGCACGCTGTCCACCTGCACGACCTGATTGATGTTTCCTGCCACGATACGGTTGTAGTACCCTCTCTCGGAGAAATCCCGATAGTAATTGTAGGCACTCTTGTCCGCCAAGAGCAGCGCACGGGAGATATTCCCTTCAATGGCACTCTTATCGGGCGAAAGGGTGAAGAACAACTCGTGGAAGCGGCGCACATGCTCCTTGGCTTCCGCGGGTCTGTTCTGCGACAGATCCTGCGAAAGGGCGAGCATCAGTGACTTACCGCCATCCAACACATAGATTTTCTGCCTTTGGGCTTCGGCAAAGGAGTAGGCACTCCATACCGAATAGCCCGCAAGGGCGGTACACAGGCAGACGACGACCAAGGCAAAGAGGCGTATCTGCCTGAAACTTGTTTCGATATTCTTTAATGACTTAAATTCCATAGCGTTTTAATTTGGGTCTGATGGTTCGGATGATTGTTTTCCTCCCCGATGAAATAATTTCCCAGCTATCTCTCTTCCCTTGCTCCCTGCATAATTCATCATGTTTCGTGCATGTCCTCCGGCAAAGCCACCGACGGCTCCGCCCACAGCACCTGCGATACCGGCTCCCTTTGCTGCGGCAAGTCCCACGTTCTTGCTATAGTTACCTGCACCTCCTGCCTGTATCACCCAGCCCGCAACCGTGGGAATGGTGAAGTAGCCGATGATGCCGATTATCATGAAGATGAGGTACACGCCATTGGAAATACAAATAGATGGAGATTTTCATACTTTCTTAATCTGTTGACATACAGTATTTTGTAGAAAGATAATGTCAATTGCTAAAAAAGTACTATCGTTTCGGCAAAAAAGTACTATCATTTTGTGCGGATTGATAGTACTTTTTCGTATCTTTGTGGCGGATGCCGCAGGAGAAAGCTCCGCAAGGAGGGCGGAGAACATCACCAGTGACACCGTTTCACCCTTTAAAAAATCAATATTATGGATTATTCTTTGAATAAACGAAAGATGAGTGTCGGTCCGTTAAGTGGCAAACAAGTGTATGTGGCAAGTCCTGTATGTCAGAAGCAGCGTATAACGTTCGACAAATTATGCGAGCGTATGGCAGAGGACACTACTGTAGGCGAGGCAGACATTGCCGCCGTGTTTTACAAGTTTCGCAAGGTGTTGAGCCAACTTTGTTCGCAAGGTTACATCGTGGATGCAGGTCCGCTCGGTACGTTCCGCCCCACGTTCTCGTCCAAAGCGGTGGAGAAGGAGGAGGATTTCAAGCCATCGGAGTGCATCTCCAAGACACAAATTCTTTTCACGCCAACGGCTGATTTCCGTCAGTTGAAGAATGTCGAGTTCTTCCGTGTGGCGAAGCAGGAAAAAGCGAAAACCAAGCCGTCGGGCGGCGGTTCGGCTAATGAAGAAGAGTTGCCATAGTTTTTGAGCTTGGCTAAGAGGATAAAAACAACAGTTCTACTCTTCCACTCTGTTAATTAGGAAAGGCAATCTTTGAGCTGATACTCATAAGATTGCCTTTTCTTTACTAAAATAATGAAGGATTTTGCGTATGATGCTTTAATCTTCCCTTTGCCAATTCACAGTATTCAAGACTGATGTCTATACCGATATACTTACGTTTTAATTCATAAGCTGCAATACAAGTTGTTCCACTTCCACACATTGGATCTAAAACTATAGCATTCTCATCTGTCCAAGATTTGATATGGTCTGCTGCAAGTTCAAAAGGGAAAGGCGCAGGGTGTCCTTTAGCTTCTTGGTCAATGGCTTTTTTGCCAACAACATATTCCCATATATTGCCTTTTAGCTTGTCTTGTTTCACGGGTTTAGCTAGTCTTGTCCGTGTTTGTTCACCCTTTGAATAATTCTTATAGGTTGTTCCGTTCAGTTCCAAACCTGCATGTAAGCAGGGTATTTTAATCGCATTGTGCGTAAGAACAGAGCCTTTGGAAAAGACAAACATATATTCAAAAACGTTAGTGTATCGTTTTCTGTAAATCTGCGGAACAGGGTTGGTCTTTTGAAATATCATTGTGTCGTGAAGATTGAATCCCATTTTGACAAACGACAAGGCTTGCTTGAAACTCGTACAGGTCTCACTTCCTTCAATGGTAGCGTCCGACACAACCCATACAACAACACCATGTTCTTTGACAACTCTGTAAAGTTGCTCGACTATCTCATCAAAAGGAAATGTATATCCTTTATAATCACGCAAATTGTCATAAGGAGGTGAGGTTACAACCAAATCAATGGAATTGTCCGGAAACTTATGCATCACATCTACGCAATTTCCGTTTATTATAGTATTGATATACTCGTCTATCATTTCTGCAACTGCTCTATAAACTGCTTTATCGTTTCTATTTTACTGCTAAGTTTCATACTTGTGAGCAATTCTCGAATTGCCTCTTTCCGGCTTAACTTCTTCACTCTCTCAATTTCATTCTCATAGTAATGTATTTCTTCGTTGCCACGGCTTACTAAAAGTCCCTTCACAGAAGTGAAATATTCCTCGAACTTATCTTCTGTGATACCAATGATTTTCGCAATATTCTTGTTTTGAGCATCAAGGAAGTTTGTTTTGGCCTTATCCACAGCAGTAGTAGTCGCAATGACGGCACTTTGATTCCAAATCTCTTTCAAGCAAACATCTTGAGTTTCTTTTACGTCCTCTTTTAGCAATATATATAAGACTTCCCATGAGAAAAGCGAGACATTGCCGTCCAAGGCGTCTTTGTAGATTTGGCTTGTGCTCTTTGGATATTGAAAATATGGACATGCCAATACGGAATAGTTGCAGTCTCCACGCCAATGCACCATTGAATTTACTTTGAAATCTTTGGCGTTCTTGGCTGTACGGCTGAGTCGGAACGCCTTCGCATCTCCGACCAAAGAATAACCGTGGAATTGGCTCTGTGCGATAATATCCGCGCAATCAGCTCGTTCTCTTAGTACTTGAACTTCATACCCCATTTCTTTCAGAGCTTTGGCAAATATAATGTCTGATACTTTTGTGTACAGCTTTTCTTCTGATGAGTCATGTCCGATGTCTTCGGGAATTATCCCTATTTCGGTTATGATACCTAAAATATCATCCTTAGTACAATCGAAGATAAGTTCCTCCAATTGTGTACTTGCTGTAACGAAATCAAGTTTCGATTTTTCTATTATTTTCTTTCTAAGCGTTTTGAAATCCATCATATTGACTTTTAATTTTGAGGATTGAATTAAATCTTCATATATTTATCGGGGGTGCTTGTGTATTCGTCAAATATATACTCGGAAATTAGGGAAAAGACTCTGTCTATATCGTCCACAACTGCTAATATATTATCTCCAGCTATTATTACAACCTTCCTCTTGTTAATATATGAGACGAATGTCTTAATTGTTTGCGTAATAATTGTAGCAGTTGGAATAATCACCCTATAATGAATATATGAATCATCTTCTATATTTGGAGTTACGAAACCTGATTCCTCTATGTTCAAATACAACTGTCGCAATTCTCCCCAATCAGAATGAATTGCATCGGAAGAAATACCATAAGCCGTATCATATATCAAGTCTATTTCCTCTTTTGAGAAAGAATCCTTATTTGCTTTTTCAGAAATTTCCTTAAAATTCTTATCACTTTTTTTCGTGTTCTTTATCTCTTCTAATGAAAAACCATCTTGTGCAATATCCTCTAGAAATTTTTGATTTCCGATGAAGCTAACCCCATTTCCCTTAGACCCCGTTTTCTTGTATATTTCATACCGCTTTCTATAAGATCTAAGACGAAAATCTCTCATTGCTGTATCTCCTTCTGTAAGTAGATAACTCAGTTTCATAAACGCTTCATACAAAATTCGGCAATATACAATATGTACACCTGAATTTCCCTTTTTGAAAGTTTCTAAGCATTCTAACCAAAACTTATATATTTTCACATATAACCCTAAAATGGGTGCATCCTTCTTATGGCATGCTATTGGTTTGTCATTATTGACTTTAAGGGTATTTGCCATAAGAAAAGACAAGTTTTCACATAGTGCTATAATGAACTTAGCATCATCCAATAATGGAATTACTTGCTTTACAGTTGTTATATTTGAAAATGGTGTTATCATTCTTTTTTTATTTTGCGAATGCAAATATAAGAAATTATTTTGAGAAAGAACTATAATGCATTCATTTATATTATCTTTTGTTTCCTTGTTATTCCCCAAATACAAAGCTATATCTCTTGTTTGATTTATGATACGCTCGAACTAATCAACGGCTTCCATGAACTTCATCACTTCGTCCTTGTTAGTAACCTCCTTGGGGATGATATGTCCCCGGCAGAGGGTGGAGAAGTTGCTTTGCTGCCGGTTGCGGTTCTTGGTTGTCTTGGTCAGGAACAGGTAGCAGGCGTGATTCAAGAACGGTCGCTCATTGAAGTGTCGCTCGAAACTGCGGGAGAGGAAACTCATCTCCTCCTTTTGCAAGTCCGGACGGTAGCCCTCCTTGACAAACCAATCCTGCTTGTGTACGACGCTGTAGGTCGGCAACACCTTGATTGCCTTTACCCAAGAAGAATGGATGGCGGCATACTCCGCACTCGTCACCGTATAGAGTTCGGGAAGCTCGACCCGAAAGGCGACCGTAATGTCGGCGTCTTTCGAGAGGATACACCCCTCTTCAACGGCAAGCAGCGGAAAGCGGTTCTCCAGAGTGGTGGCTTTCAATACGTTTCTCATTCTTTGTCCTCCTTTCTGTTTTGCAGGTTCTTCATCGGTCGGTTTACCGCTCTTTTCCGCTCTCGATGGCGGAAGAGACGGGGGATGCGTCGTCGGTTGATGAGGTAACGGGGATGGCTGTGCAAAGCGGAACGCTTCATCAGCCCGTGTTCCCCGTACTTCTTGTTTAGGGCGAAAGTTTGCCACACCAGAACGGATGCGGCACTCCCTCCGAAGCCGATACAGATCCATTGATTGACACCCACCATATAGAGGATGACAAACAGCACGAAAAGGGCAAGCAACCCTCCGGCGAAAATGAACAAATACTGGCTTTTGAGTCCCTGAAACTCTACCGAGCGACCGATCCCCTTGTTGATGGGATAGGTCTCCATAGGCTTAGAGGAAGAAACTTCTTAAAATGGTGGCTGCCACGATAAGGAAGATACAGGCTCCAAACCAGCTTGCAGCGGTCTTCGAGGTGTCCGGATCTCCGGACGAGAACTTTGAATAGACCTTTACCCCTCCGATAAGTCCCACGACCGCGCCGATGGCGTAGATGAGTTTCGTGGCTGGGTCGAAATAAGACGTTACCATGTTGGTGGCTTGGTTGATGCCTGACAAGCCGTTGCCTTGGGCAAAGGCGGAATAGGAGGAAAGCAGCAGAACGGCTGCGATAAGAAAATGTCTTTTGGTCATAAATCTTTGTTTTGTGCCGGGAGAGATGGATAGGCTCTCCCGACGGATGAATACTGTTGTTACTTTTGGATGTTAGTGGTGGCTCTCTTGGGATCAGCCGTACTCTTTTTCTTTCATTGCTTGTTGCATTAAAGGGTTCATACTATTGGGACAAAACCATTCGGAAGGGGCGTTACGCCTTTTCGCCGCTGTAAAGCTCCTCGAAACGGGCACGGACGATTTCATCGATCGTGGCTGAGCGTTTCGCATCGCTTCGGAGCGTTTCCATCAGGCGGGTTCCTTCCAACGCTCTCAGCGTATCGCCGGTACTCTGTCGCTCTGCTTCGATGTGGGCGTGGCGGTGAATGACCGACAAGGCTTCCAGCACCCGTTCAAAATCAATTCCCGTGGCATATTCGCTTTCTCCCGATACGGGAAGTTCTTTATCTTCCTCTTCTTCAAAGGATGGAGCATCCGAAGATTCATACACTAAAGGAATCTCGTCTATGTCGGGCAGATCATCCGGCTCTTCCGATGGCTCTTGTCCGTTTTCGGGAGCAAATGTAGATGCCTTTTTTGCTTCCACCTCGTCTTTTGGATAACTGCGTACTTGTGGCGTCGAGTGGCTGAGTTTGAAGTGACTTTTACCGATGATTTCAGCTTCAGAGACCATCTGGCAAGGCTTTTTCTCAATTGCCCTGTTCTTCCTTTTTCTTCGTTCATACAAGAAAAAAAGAAGCAGCCACAAAAGGTAGAGCAAGAGAAGGACAAGGACTATTCGGGACATAGGCGTTGCAGGATTTCGTGAAGCTCATCGCCTAATTCGATACAGAGCCTGCTCAACTTCCCTCCGTGGGGTGGGAAGAGGGTGGATACCCCTCTTCTCCGTTCGGAAAGCAGCGGACGATACAAACGGGAATGGCTCAATGAGGTCTGCATCAGTAAAGCTCCTGTTTCATCGCCAAGGGTGCGGCAGCGTTCGTCCGCTTCCTCACGTTCCCAAGCCTGTAGCATATTGCGGAGCAGGTAAAGCTCACGGATATTGCCCTTGCCCATAGTCAGTATCTGGTCTCCCAAGATGTCGATGAAATGGCGGACGGCTTCCATATCCATCGGACTGCCCGTAACGGGAAAGACGACGGCATTCATTGCCGAAAGCAACTCCACCGTCCCTTCGGTACGCATCAATGGGGGGAGGTCGAAAAGAATGCATCGAGGATGGCTGTCCACACAGTGTTGCTCCACTCGCCTCAGGGCTTCCCGCACCGGAGTGCAGATAATCGGATAAGGGGCATAGGCTGTCCGATGTTTCAGGCGCATCAGCCTTTGATGATTCAGGTCTTCCGACTCTTGCTGTCGCAGACGGGCGATGGTATAGACGGGATGGTTGCAATCCACGACAGCGACATTGCATCCTCTGTGGTAATGCAGAATGCTTGCGGAAAGTACCGTAAGCGAGGTTTTGCCGACACCTCCCTTGGGGGAAGCGATGGCAAGATAAATGGGTTTACTCATATTTTCTCTTTTCTTTGAGTGGGTGAATACTATGTCTTGATAAATCGTTTGTAATCGAAACTGCCTGAGTGAACCTCTTTCGGAGCTTCTTCGGCAACGCGCTCCAGCAGCTCGCGGACACGTTCCCCGGCTGCTTTCTTAATCGCTTGGAACATCGGGGAGTCGTGTATCTTATAGATGGTTTCGGCAGCTTTTGCAGCTTCTTCTATCGGAGCATTCTTGCAGGAGAGGACATTGCCCATTTGTTGTAGTTCTTCCACGGTGATACTTTCCGAAAGGGAGTGGCTTTCACCTTGGACTTCCACCAATACATAATCCTCTTCTTCGGGGATGAAAGGAGAGGTTTCTTCCGACATTCCCGTTTCAGGCGTCTGTTCCTGTTGCTCTTCTTCGATGGGCAACTCGGCTAAAAGGATATTCTCCTCTTGGGAGGATCCCTTTTTGGGGATGCGGATGGTAACGACGAATTTCCCCTTGCCCCGTTCCCGGAAAAAGAGCCGCAAGTCACGATAGAGTCTCACGGCACTCCGATAGCGTCCGTACAGGAAGCGGGTGACCTGCACGCTGCCGAGATAGGCTAAGCCGACCGACAGCAGAATGACAATCACCTGCTTCATCGCTCGAAACGTTTACGGAACTGTTGCTCAAACAAGGCGTCTATCTCATCACGGTGACTCTCTAAGTGATGCCGGAGAATATGTTCTACGAATGCCCCAATCGTCAGTTTGCCTGCGGCTGCCACATAGACGATTTCGGAAATCTCTTCCTGTGTCTTTTTGGAAATGAACACGCCCTTTCGGTCTCCGATGTTCAGGGGTTGCAGAAAGGCGGTTTCGTAATCGCTTCTCTCTTCCTGAAGGAGACCTGTAGGGTGTCCCTCGGAATGCTCGATGAGCGTGGTGGAGTTACGGATGGTTACTTTTGAAGAGACGCTTTTTCGTTCTCTGCAGGACTTATGACCTGCCATTTGTTGATCATTTTTCTGTTTCATATCACAATAATTTCTTGAAGTTCTTTTCACTTAATCGGTTGATTTCTTCCTTGTAGTCCTCTAAATGTTTGAGAAGGATGTTTTCCACGTACATACCCAATGTCATCTCTCTCTTTCGGATGAAGAGGACGATTTCCGACAGTTTGTCCTGCAACTCTCTGGAGATGTAGATTGCCTTGCGATCATACAGGTCATTGCGGTGCATGAAGAGTGAGATGTAATCTCCTTTGGCGGTATGCTTGCGACGTGTTCGGATGGGTAGTTGCGATTCTTCCGAAACCTCTTTCTGTGTTTCCGAAACAGACGCATCCTCCTCTTCGACTGTGGGAGGGGGTATCATCTCGCTCTCTTTCTTTTTCATCGGGATACCCTGTGAAATCAGTTCCCGGATAGCGACGGGATCTATCGCCCCTTTATTCTTTCCTACCATATGCTTCAGGTTTTACGATGGATAGGATTTCCTCCACAAGCTCTTTCAGACGACTGCCTCTGAGCAACGTTCGGGAGGCGGGAAAGATGGTCGAACGGAAGAGGGTCGTACCCTCATCCATCACTTCCTTTTTGTAGCGGGTCGTATTGGGGACTGCCGTCTTCAAGACAGGAAGTTCCAACTCGTCAATGATCTTTTCATACATCGCATAGAGGGGTGTTTTCTCTCTGCCGTCCACCATGTTCCAAAAGAGGTAGATCCCTTTGTTGGCAGTGTCTGTATTGTCGGTTATCGCCTCCTTGATGATGGCTGAAAAGCTCAGCGTGCTTTCCAAGGATATACGGTCAGCGGAGATGGGCGTGAAGATGTAATCCATACCGGAGAGGGTGGTCAGCACCCCATCATTGTTGATGGTTCCGGGCAAGTCAAAAAAGACGAAATCCGTATCCGGCTCATGCGTTTCCAGATATTCCCTGACCGTATCCACGGCTGCCTCTGCCGTGGCACAAAGGATGGTGTACGTGGGCTTTTGCAACTCGGAGAATTGGGTGGCTGCCAATTCTTGCAGCGCGGGGTTGCGATCCACACCCTGTGCGTCACGCTGACGCATGGCATTGATGCTGAATTGCGGATAGTCGCAATCCACCACAATAAGGTTATACCCGCAGGCATAGTGCAGGTAACTTGCCGTCAAGACCGTAAAGGTCGTTTTGCCGACACCGCCCTTTTGGGTGGAGAAGGCAATGAAAACAGGTTTCTTTTTCATTTCATTTTCTGTTTAATGGTTCTACATATATGTGAGGAAAGGCACATGCACGCCTTGGCTTGTTTCCTTGAAAAGGCGGATATGGAAATGAGTCCGTGAGGGAATAAATCTCCGGACAGACATACGATAAGGTATTCCGATAAGGGAACATAGACCCGCATTTCGGGATATGTCCCTCCCTGCATAAGGGTGGGGCTATATGATGGGATTCATACCTGCACACGTCCCCCCATCCACACGTCCACACTTGTACCCTTGCGCAAGGGTATGGGGGGCGACGGGTGCAATAACTTGTACACATTCTCATTCCTATTTCCATTTCCGTAATTGTCTGTTCAAATGGCTGCGGACAGGTTTTCAGACTTGGGCAGGCAGGTATGTCCACCGACCTGCAAACACCTGTTCGACGGGGCAAATATAGAAGCCTTTACCTCCTTGTTTCTGCCCTTTTTGCTAACTGCGTACTTGTGGCGTCGATTTGCGTATTTGTGGCTTCGTGAGAGGTAAGTGACTTAGGCACAACGCTTAGTAACTTTGCACCCAAGCGGCAAGCCGAAGTCTTCGAGACATAAAGCGTTCTTTTTTGAGTGAATCGTTTTCCGTCCTTCGCGGACGGATTTATTTGCGCCGGAGCAAATAGCAAGATATGTCCTGCGTTACTCGAAATAAATTCGGTAACTCCGAACTCTTGCTCTTGCAGAGGGCAAGACACCTCCGAAGTCGGTGTCTTTGGGAAGAAAGTTTTCGATGTCTTGAAACGTAGGCTTTACCGTGAAATCTCTCGAAAGGAACTTCATTGTGCTTTGCACGTCTGTCCCCGTAGAGAGAAATACAAACCATTAAAATCCAAAGTAAAATGACAAAGAGACATGTGGGGAGACCCCTGAAAAAAGAGAAAGCCAGCCATTGTTGCATGGTTCGGTTTACGGACACGGAGTTTGCGCGTTTCCTGACGCTTTATGAACAGTCAGGTGTCCCGAACAGGGCTGTTTTCATCAAGGCAAGGGTCTTTGATGAGACTTTCCGGGTGATAAAAGTAGATCGTTCACTGCTTGATTACTATCAAAAACTGACGACTTTGTACGGACAATTTCGCAGTGTCGGGGTGAATTATAACCAAGCTGTGGTCGCCTTAAAGAGCAATTTCACCGAGAAAAAAGCCTTTGCGATGCTTGCCCAACTGGAGAAACTGACACTCGAATTGGCGGCTGTCGGAGGCGAAATCGTACATCTAACCCGTGAATTTCAAGAGAAATGGTCGCAAAGATAAACTATGGCAGTTCCCTTTTCGGGGCATTGGCGTACAATGGAGAGAAGGTGAACGAGGGCGTTGCCAAGATTCTGGAGACCAACAAAGTGTTCTCTCCGGCTGATGGAATACACAATATATCTGCCTGTATGCAGGACTTTATGGCATATATGCCGAGTCATGTCCTCACAAAAAAACCGGTTATACACATCTCCTTGAATCCGCATCCCGATGACACCCTTACCGATGAGCAGTTCTCTGCCATCGCACGAGAGTATATCGAAAAGATGGGCTACGCTAATCAACCCTTTATCGTTTATAAGCACGAGGACATAGACAGGCATCACCTGCATATTGTCACCTTAGCCGTCGATGAACGGGGAAAGAAGATTAACGATCGCAATAATTTCTATACCAGCACCCGTATTCTCAAAGAACTGGAACAGAAGTACGGTTTGATTCCTGCCCAAATGCAGAAAGTAAAAGAAGTGTTTCGCCTGAAAAAAGTCTGCTACGGCGACGGAGAGAATCTTAAAAAGCAACTGGCTTCAGTCATCAAACCCGCAGCGAAATTCTACCACTGTCCGAGTTTTAAGGAATACCGTGCTTTGCTCTCCACCTATAATATATGTGTGGAAGAGGTCAAGGGGGAGATACGCGGAAAAACCTATATGGGACTTCTCTACTTTGCCACGGATGACAAGGGGAATAAAGTCGGAAAAGTATTCAAATCCTCTCTCTTTGGGAAGTCTGTCGGATATGAAGCTCTGCAAAATAGATTCAAGGCGTCAAAGGAGAAACTGAAGGAAAAGCATCTTGCTCCTAAGACCAAAGCAATCGTAGCCGGAGCATTGAAGCGTTCTGCCACAAGAGAGGATTTCAGTGGGAACCTTCATCGCAGGGGTATTGATGTCATCTTCCGAGAGAACGAGGAAGGGCGGCTCTATGGTGTCACCTTTATTGACCACAACAACGGCTGTGTCGTCAATGGCTCACGATTGGGCAAGGAACTTTCGGCAAACGCCGTTGCCGAGTGGTTCGACCGCCCGCATCCCGAACTATCTGGTACTACCCCTCAAGCAGAAAATCAGTCTGCTTCCCAGACATTCTCGACAGAGGATAATTCCTTCTTGGGAGGTCTTCTCGATTTCCCTGTGGAAACAAGCGGGACAGACTGGGAAGAGGAGCAGTTCCGAAAGCGGATGCAGAGAAAGAAGAAACAGAAGAAGCCTCGGTTATAAACCGTGTTTTCTATCTCTAAAATGCAGTAAAAAAGAAGATTGTAAAATGCTAATTATCAGAAATTATCAGAGGTATCAAATTCTCTTATAAGGGAATTAAAATTGTCCTATAAGACAATTTCAACAATCATAAAAGTAAGAACGAAATTAAACGAAAAACTATGCAACAAGAAGACGATTTGAGAGCACTGGCGAAAATCATGGATTTTCTGCGTGCCGTAAGTATTATATTGGTAGTAGCCC